>BNJT01002323.1_pt1:187500-240606 | contig 240606 bp, 292 predicted proteins | sample 8540491 | NCBI WGS metagenome assembly BNJT01 (sample SAMD00202455, study PRJDB9452) | human saliva metagenome | host: Homo sapiens
CCCCGGGAGGGGAGTGAAAGAGAACCTGAAACCGTGTGCTTACAAGTAGTCAGAGCCCTTTAGGGGGTGATGGCGTGCCTTTTGTAGAATGAACCGGCGAGTTACTTTATCATGCGAGGTTAAGTGGAAGACATGGAGCCGAAGCGAAAGCGAGTCTTAATAGGGCGAAATAGTATGATGGAGTAGACCCGAAACCAAGTGATCTACCCATGGCCAGGTTGAAGTTTAGGTAACACTGAATGGAGGACCGAACCAGGACACGTTGAAAAGTGTTTGGATGAGCTGTGGGTAGCGGAGAAATTCCAATCGAACTTGGAAATAGCTGGTTCTCTCCGAAATAGCTTTTAGGGCTAGCCTCGTTGTGAGTTTACTGGAGGTAGAGCACTGTTTGGACTAGGGGCCCATCCCGGGTTACCGAATTCAGACAAACTCCGAATGCCAGATAAATATCAACGGGAGTCAGACTGCGGGTGATAAGGTTCGTAGTCGAAAGGGAAACAGCCCAGACCGCCAGCTAAGGTCCCAAATTGTATGTTAAGTGGAAAAGGATGTGATGATGCACAGACAACCAGGATGTTGGCTTAGAAGCAGCCACCATTTAAAGAGTGCGTAATAGCTCACTGGTCGAGTGACATCGCGCCGAAAAATGTACCGGGGCTAAAACATACAACCGAAGCTGCGGATATAACTAATGTTATATGGTAGGAGAGCGTTCTAACATCATAGAAGCCGAACTGGAAGGTGAGGTGGAGAGGTTAGAAGTGAGAATGCCGGTGTGAGTAGCGAAAGATAGGTGAGAATCCTATCCACCGAAAGACTAAGGTTTCCAGAGGAAGGCTCGTCCGCTCTGGGTAAGTCGGGACCCTAAGGTGAAGCCGATAGGGGTGAAGCCGATGGACAACAGGTAGAAATTCCTGTACCACCGAATATCGATTGAGAGAAGTGGGGACAGAGGAGGCTAATTGATCGCCCTGATGGAATAGGGCGTCTAAGCACAAAGACTGACAAGTAGGCAAATCCGCTTGTTGTAAAAGGTTGAAGTGTGATGGGGAGCGAAATATAGTAGCGAAGTCAATGAAGCCAAACTCTCAAGAAAAGCCGCTATCGAGATAAGAGGTGCCCGTACCGCAAACCGACACAGGTAGTTGGGAAGAGAATTCTAAGGTGAGCGAGAGAACCATCGTTAAGGAACTCGGCAAAATGACCCCGTAACTTCGGGAGAAGGGGTGCCTACGAGAGTAGGCCGCAGTGAATAGGCCCAAGCGACTGTTTATCAAAAACACAGGTCTCTGCAAAACCGAAAGGTGAAGTATAGGGGCTGACGCCTGCCCGGTGCTGGAAGGTTAAGAGGAGTGCTTAGCGCAAGCGAAGGTATGAATTGAAGCCCCAGTAAACGGCGGCCGTAACTATAACGGTCCTAAGGTAGCGAAATTCCTTGTCGGGTAAGTTCCGACCCGCACGAAAGGCGTAACGATTTGGGCACTGTCTCAACGATGGACTCGGTGAAATCATAGTACCTGTGAAGATGCAGGTTACCCGCGACAGGACGGAAAGACCCCATGGAGCTTTACTGTAGCTTGATATTGAATTTTGATGCAGTATGTACAGGATAGGTAGGAGCCTAGGAATCATGCACGCCAGTGTATGAGGAGGCGTTGTTGGGATACTACCCTTGCTGTATTGAAATTCTAACCCTCGGCATAGAAAACCGGGAGACAGTGTCAGGTGGGCAGTTTGACTGGGGCGGTCGCCTCCTAAAGAGTAACGGAGGCGTTCAAAGGTTCCCTCAGAATGGTTGGAAATCATTTGCAGAGTGTAAAGGCACAAGGGAGCTTGACTGTGAGACCTACAAGTCGAGCAGGTGCGAAAGCAGGACTTAGTGATCCGGTGGTTCCGCATGGAAGGGCCATCGCTCAACGGATAAAAGCTACCCTGGGGATAACAGGCTTATCTCCCCCAAGAGTCCACATCGACGGGGAGGTTTGGCACCTCGATGTCGGCTCATCGCATCCTGGGGCTGTAGTCGGTCCCAAGGGTTGGGCTGTTCGCCCATTAAAGCGGTACGCGAGCTGGGTTCAGAACGTCGTGAGACAGTTCGGTCCCTATCCGTCGTGGGCGTAGGAAATTTGAGAGGAGCTGTCCTTAGTACGAGAGGACCGGGATGGACATATCAATGGTGTACCAGTTGTCACGCCAGTGGCATAGCTGGGTAGCTAAATATGGAAGGGATAAGAGCTGAAAGCATCTAAGCATGAAGCCCCCCTCGAGATGAGATTTCCCACGGATATTAAGACCCCTTGAAGACGACAAGGAGAATAGGTTAGGAGTGTAAGTGTGGTAACACATTCAGCTGACTAATACTAATAGGTCGAGGACTTAATCAAGTGAAGTTCTTTAGAGTAAGTAGTTGACAAAGGAATAAATGATGATATAATAGATGTATGAAGTTTTCGTCTGGTGGCGATAGCGAAGAGGACACACCTGTACCCATACCGAACACAGAAGTTAAGCTCTTTAGCGTCGAATGTAGTTGGGTTTACGCCCTGCGAGACTAGAACGTTGCCAGGCAACAGTGACCTTCCTTTTGGAAGGTCTTTTTTTGTACTTAAAGTTTATATAAATAAAGCTCCTTACTAGATTATTTTCTAATAAGGAGGATTTATATTTTTATTTTTTAGCTTGATGTATGTATGGACTTCTTACTGCTGGTTTTATTTCTCCCATAATAGAGTATATGTGATCATCTGTTGATAGTAAGGCGTGTCCACATGGTGCTTCAAAGTTTATTTCGTCCAGTTTAATCCATGTATTATTTTTGAGGTTATAAACTAGTTCATGTTTATTCCATTTAAAGTCTTCTACAGGACGTCTAAAGTAAGCATCACGGTATTTTGCATGTTCTTCGCCTGTAAGAGTACTAAGTTTAAATACTGCATCTTTCCAGACGTCTCTATCAAAACCTCCTATAACTAAAAGTTCATCTTCATTTAGTTTACACCAATCGGCTCCTAATAATGAATATTCATAGTTATCTACTATTACATCTGGAAGTTTAGTCCAAGTTTTTTCTTTAAAGACGTATTTATAACCATCACTATAAGTTTCGGCTGCACCGCCACCATAAACAATTAGTGAGTCATTGTAAACATAACTTAAAGCTTGTGAGCGTAATTCCCCAGGAAATTCCGTTTCAACTTCGAATTTTTTTGTTTCTAAGTCATATGAATATAGTTCATTTGTATTTTTTCCGTTTATAGAACCAATACCGAAGTAAAGTTTATTATTATAAACTTCAGCTACAGTATTTTCTACAGTTAGAGGTAATGTTCCAATAACATTGATATTTAATTTATTTTCTTTTATTGTTAATTCTAATATATCAGATGAAGATTCATCTTTATTCGCAATATAATATAATTTATCTTTATAGTTAGCACTAGGGCCATAAGCTAGAGGATAATCATATTGAATTTGATCTAGTAATACATGTTCATTATCTTTTATTTCATATAAGTAGATATCTTTATGAGTTACTTTAGTACCACCATCTACTGGCAGACCACCAGGAAAGTTAGCACCACCACCAAAGACAAGTTTATTATCGATTACACCTTTTAGTAATCCAGCAGTTCCAATATTTTTTTCATAACCTTCTTGAGGAGCAACTACTCCAATTTTATTCCATTGTAATTTATACATAATGTACCTCCCTAAATTTTATAAAACGTTTACATTATTATGGTAAATAAAATGCTACAAATTGCAGCATTTTATTATATTTAATTTCTAAAATCAGCTTCTTTATCTACTAATACATAAACACTTGGGTGTTTTTTTAATACAGTACAAGGAATGCTTTCATCAACAATATCACTATCTATTAGATTTTTAATGGCAGCTTTTTTTCTTTACCAAAAGCTAATAATATAATGTGTTTAGCTTTCATAATATCGTTAATTCCCATAGTAACAGCTTGTTTAGGAACTAAATTTACATCATTATTAAAGAATCTTGAGTTTGCTTTGATAGTTTCTTCTTTAAATCAATAACGTGTACGCCACTGTTAAATGGTGTTCCTGGCTCGTTAAAACCTATGTGACCATTTCCACCAAGACCAAGTATTTGGACGTCTATAGTAGTGTTATTTAGCTCATTTTGATAGTTTTCTAATGCTTGGTTTAGATTTTCAGCACTAGCATCTGGAATATGAGTATTGCTTTTATCAATATCAATATGATCAAAAAGATTTACATCCATAAATTTATGGTAACTTTCTGGGTGATCATAGCTAATACCTACATATTCATCTAAATTATAACTTTTAATATTTTTGTAACTAAAGTTTCCTTCTTTATGGTCTTTAATCATTTCTTCATAAAGATCTGTAGGTGTAGAACCAGTAGCTAGACCTAATGTAGAATTTTCATTAATTAAACTTTTTAAAATTTTGTATGCTTCTTTAGAAGCTTCTTTTTTTGTTTCGAATACTAAATATTTCATAAATAAAACTCCTTAAATTCTTAAAATTAGTCTTTTTTAAATACTTCTTTACCACGTGAGAAAGTACTTAATACTTCATAATCTGAATTTATAACTACAAAATCGGCATCATATCCAACTTTTAAATTCCCTTTTCTATCTCCAAAACCAAGCATTTCTGCCGGATTTTTTGTACAAGAGTTGATCGCAGATTCTACAGGAACAAGAGCATCTTCGATAAGAACTCTTAAACCATCGATAACACGAAGAGTAGAACCAGCTAAGCGACCATCATCACGATGTGCACTACCATCTTCATATATTTCCATATTTTCACCACCAAAGATGTAAGAACCACGTCCACAACCTTTAGCACAAAGTGAATCAGTAATCATAATACCATGATGTCTACCTTTAGCTGTAAAATAAGTGTTTAAGGCATCAGTAGTAGAGTGAATACCATCACAAATAACTTCACCATATACATCATGAGCACGTAATGCAAAACCAACTTGCCCACCATCACGATGATGAAAACCTACCATACCGTTATAAACATGTGTTTGAGAACTTGCACCATTAGCAAATGCTAAATAACTTTCTTTATAATTACATGCAGAGTGACCAAGACTAACTCGAATACCTTGACTAACTAAGTATTTAGTCAATTTGTAATCAACGTCTTTTTCACAAGCGATAGTAATTAATTTAATTAAATTATCACTAGCTTCTTGGAATTTTTTAAATTGTTCAACACTTGGAGTTTGAATACAGCTAAGAGGTTGAGCACCGCGTTTTTCTGCATCTAGATATGGCCCTTCAAAATGAATTCCTAATATTTCAGAGCCTTCATAACCTTCACGATAAACTTTCGCAACATTAGCTACAGCTTTAAGAAGAACTTCTTCAGTTTGAGTAATAGTAGTAGGTAAGAAAGATGTAACTCCTTCACTTGGTAAATTTTTTGTCCAGTTACGTAAACCTTCTTCTGTGGCATCATTAGTATCATAACCGTAAGCACCATGTGTATGTATATCTATAAAACCAGGTAGAACACGATTACTACCAAAATCATAATCAACTTTATCAAAGTGATTATAATCATAAACAGCAACTATTTTATTATTTTCAACTTCTAAAATAAGAGGAAGAAATTGGCTACTTGACCAAACTTTTTTACTTTTAATTAACATAATAACACCCCTTCTATTGTGGAAAATACTCTAGCCTCACAAAAAACATTTACTATTAAAATTTAATGTGTTAAATTTTTCCTTTATACTTATGGTAACACAAGAAAAAGTAGTTTTTGTAAAGTAGAAAAGTAAATGTTTTTCAAAAAGATTAAGGAGAAAATTAATAGAAAAGAAAAAAAATATTATATGAAAACATAAAAAAACTAACCTTGTAAAGATTAAGAAATAATTAATTTTAATTTATTAAATTATTAGATTAGTGTTATCCCTATAGGTATCAAAAAAATATAAAATAAGAAATTTTTAATTATTAAATCAATTATACTTATTTTATAAACAGTAAAATATAGAAAATATATAAATAGCTATAATATTAAGTCTAAAAATAGTATAAATTTAATAAAAATTCCCTCTTGACTTTAAAAAAATAAGAGGTCTATAATAATATATGAAAAATAAAGATGGTTTTTAGTAAATTATCTTTATTTTTAATTTATTTATGTGAAGGATAGAGTAATATTATGGATAAGAAAAAACTAACTTTTCTTGGTGTAATAATAACTATTGGGATTATCTTTGGTGATATAGGAACATCAGTTCTATATGTAATGAAATCATTTGTTAAAAACAGTGATGGAGCACTAAATGAAATGTTAATCCTGGGGTTTGTTAGTTTAATATTTTGGGTAATGACTTTACAAACAACAACCAAATATGTATTAATAGCACTAAGAGCAGATAACCATGGTGAAGGTGGAGTATTTTTCACTTTTTTTGCATTAATAAAAAAATAAAAACGAGAAAAAGCGTAGTATTATTTAGCGATGTTAGGAGGAGCTACATTACTAGCTGATGGAATAATAACACCAGCTATAACAGTAACTTCCGCGGTAGAAGGACTACATGATATTTTTCCAAAATTAGAAACTGATGATGTAATAGTAATGGTATTACTTATTTTTTTTTTCATATTCTCATTTCAACGTTTTGGAACTAAAAAAATAGGATCGCTATTTGGTCCAATAATGAGCTTATGGTTTTTATCATTGTTATTTTGGGGTAGTAGACAAATACTAGCTAATCCAACTATTTTAAAAGCATTAAATCCTTATTATGCCTATAACTTATTAGTTACCCAACCAGGTATTTTTGTTTTATTGGGAGCAGTATTTTTATGTGTATCTGGAGCAGAAGACTTATATGTTGATTTAGGACATTGTGGTAGAAAAAATGTTAGAATGGCATGGACTCTGGTAAAAATATGTTTAGTAGCTAATTATTTTGGGCAAGCGGCGTATTTACTATCAGATAAGTTTGATGCAGGTAAAAATCCATTCTTCGCGATAGTTCCTGATGAATTTTTAGTACTACAAGTACTATTAGCTACACTTGCTGCTATAATAGCTAGTCAAAGTTTAATTACTGGATCATTTACATTAATTTCAGAGGCGATAAAATTAAACTTATTCCCTAAATTAATAATTAAATATCCTACAGAGTTAAAAGGACAAGTATATGTTGCAACGGTAAATATTATACTGTTTATATGTAGTAGCTCAGTAGTATTATTCTTTAGAACAAGTAGTAATATGGAAGCGGCATATGGACTAAGTATTAGTATAACAATGTTTGTAACGACAATACTATTATCAATATATTTATTCAAAATTAAAAATAATAAAGTAGCTTCAATAATATTCTTATCATTCTTTGGAGCAGAAGAATTATTATTCCTATTTGCGAATAGTTTAAAATTCGTTAATGGTGGATATATAACTGTTATTATAGCGTTATTTATCTTTACAATAATGTTTATTTGGCATAAAGGAACAGAAATTAAAGAAAGAGAATCACAATATCTAACTGTTGATAATTATAAAAAACAATTATTACAGCTAAGTGGTGATAAGAGTATTCCTAAATATGCGACTAACTTAGTTTATTTAACAGGTGCAAAAAGAGAAGAAGATGTTGATTATGCGGTATTATATTCAATTTTAAATAAACAGCCGAAAAGAGCTAATGTTTACTTTTTTGTTCATATAAATGTTCTAGATAAACCTTATAAACGTGAATATAAAGTAACGAAATATAGCGATAAAAAAATATTCAAAATTACTTTTAATCTAGGATTTAGAGAGCACCAACGAATAAATATGTTTATGCATCAAGTAATAGCTGATTTATTAAAATAATAAAGAGTTAGACTTGCAACCGACTAAATATAATTTAAAAGGTAAAGTAGAAACAGTTGGGGATTTCCGATTTGTATTAATAAATGAAGTATTAGGTAATAACAATGGTTTATCTTCATTTGATACATTTATTATGAGTTTAAGATTAAAAATTAAAACGTATAACTGTAACTCCAGAAAAATGGTTTGGATTAGATACAAGTGTTACAACAAAAGAATCAGTACCACTAAATGTAGTTCAAACAAAAAGTGAAAAAAATTACAAAGAGTATATTAAAATAAAATTTCCTATGTGAATTAGAAACATAGGAAATTTTTAATTACACTTTAATTATAACTTTAACTTTATGTAAAGTTATGTCTATATAATAATAAACATAACACACATAAAGATTATATTCTAAAAACAAAGTGGTTAAGGAAATAATTTTTTTAAAGTTAAAATATTTTTTTCATAATATACGGCTCATCGAAAGATGGGCCTTTCTCCTTGTTAAAGAGAAAAAAATAAATGTATAATATATAAAGAAGGTGAAAAAAATGAATATTAACTTTACAAGTAGTGCTGAAGAGTATTTACAAAAATAGATTAAAGAATAAGAATATAGTAGATTATAGATTTATATTAGATTATACAGATGGACAGAGTCCATATAATGATGATATGATAGGTTGTCACTGTCAAGATTATACAAAGTATAGATTGTTAATAGTTTTAAAAAATGATAAAAATGTTGATGAAGAAAAGTATGATAAGGACTTTGAAACAAATTTAGGAGAAATTAGATATCCTTCATTTTTATGAAATGATGTTAGACAAAGATAACCTTATAGATTATTTGCCAAATAGCTATGGTTTATATTTGAAAAGTGAAGCGGGAATAATAACACCGCAGGTAAAACTATTAGAAATAGAGTATTAATACTCTATTTTTATGAGTAAGTATGATATAATGAAGATGAATAAAGAATAAAGTAGGTTAGAAAAAAATGGAGAAATTAATAAAGATATTATTAAGTATGATTTGTTTAACTGCTTTGACATTGTATGGAGAAAAAGCAGAAAATAGAACAAAATCAAAAGATTCAATATATATTAGAAAAAGTATGAAGATAAAAGTGATGAAGAAAAAAACGAAAAAAATAAGACAGGCTGAAAAAAAAGATTAGTTAATCACGTGATTAAAAGATTATAAGTTGAGAAATAATGAGAAAAATAAACAAAAATTAAAAGTAGTTGAATATAAAAAAAGTTTTAATGACTGATTCATGGAGAACAGATGCATGGAGAGGTATAATAGAATTAAATGATAAATATAGAATTGTATTTAAAGATGAAGGAATAGGCGAATATATTTATAAAGTAAGTTACAATAAGGATGAAATAAAGAATTATTTCGTTACTCATAATGAATTTAATTATATAGATATAGAGTACTATAAATAATATAGTACTCTATTTTTTTATGAGAAATTTACGCTAATAATAAAAAGAAATATATCCAAACAGAACATTTATATATACATATGTAAAATAAACAAAAATACGCTACGTGTTTAAATTTGTATGTTTGCTTTTATGAATTATTGTTTGATATAACAAAACACAAGTAAAAAAACGATAATAAAAATTCTTGAAAAAAACAGCTTATATATTGTAATATAGTAGGGTGTATAATGTTTTTAAGAGTGTATAGCACAATATTAAAATCTATACAATTAAGAATATTTATAATGTAAAAAAGAAAGTTTTTTAAAAACTAAAACAAATTAAATAAAAGAAAGAGAGATTTATTATGGGTCGTAAATGGAATAACATTAAGGAAAAAAAAGCCGCTAAGGACGCTAACACTAGTAAGATATACGCTAAATTTGGTCGTGAAATCTATCAAGCTGCGAAAAGTGGTGAACCAGATCCTGAAAGTAATAGAAATCTAAAAGTTGTTCTTGAAAGAGCAAAAACATATCGTGTACCAAAAAATATTATAGATAGAGCTATTGAAAAAGCAAAAGGTGGTAGTGAAGAAAACTACGACGAATTACGCTATGAAGGTTTTGGAGTTAGCGGAACAATGGTAATTATAGATACTCTAACTAATAACGTTAACCGTACAGCTGCAGAAGTACGTACAGCATTAGGTAAAAATGGAGGTAACTTAGGTGTTACTGGTTCAGTTAACTATATGTTTGATAATACTGCAGTTATCGGTGTTGAAGGAAAAAGTGCAGATGAGTTATTAGAAATCCTTATGGAAGCTGATATTGATGCTCGTGATATCGTTGAAGAAGAAGAATTAGCAATTGTTTATGGTGATCCAGAACACTTCCACGAAATTCAAGAAGCATTAAAGGCTGCAGGTATTGAAGAATTTGAAGTTGCTGAAATTTCAATGATTCCTCAAAATGAAGTAACTTTAAGTGATGAAGATAAAGCTAAATTTGAAAGAATGTTAGAAATGCTTGATGACTGTGAAGATGTTCAACAAGTATATCATAATGTAAACTTAGAAGATTAGGTAGAGCTAATGGTAAAAAAAATAAAAAAGAATAATTCATATAGCTATAATGATAGAAATATAGCTCCAAAATCAACAGCAAATGTACCTGAAGAAACTAATCAAGAAGTACCTGATTTAACAGGAGAAGATGCATCATCTGTAAAGAGAATAATTGCTTATGTAATAGATTTAGCTATTTATTTACCAATAGCACTTTTATTCCAATATACAAGTCGTAACCTTCGAAATATAGGTGGACCTGAGAATGAAAGAAATGCTTTGTATATGATGATTTCAATAATAATTTTTGCGATATTATTATATGGATACTTACCAAGTAATTGGAAAGGACAAACTATAGGAAAAAAAATCTGTAAAATAAGAATAGTTCCTACTGATGGTAAGAAAATAGATTTTTCTAAATATTTAATTAGAGAATTTTTAGCAAAAGTAGTTTTATTCTGGTTTACTATACCGTTAGTATCGTTCTATTTCTTGTATCAAAAATATGTAGCAAGAGAAGTAAATCCTATTTTGTTACATGATAATTTACTTAATACAAGAATAGTAAAAGCACAAGAAAAATAAAATTGTTATAGTTGTCTAAGTCCAATTAAGATTTAGATGACTATAATTTTATCTGAGAAAAGAGGTGTAAGTATGTTAAAAATAGATAGACATAGTTATATTTTAAATGAATTAAAGAAAAAACACTTAGTTAGGGTAAATCGTTTAGCTAATGATATGAAAGTAACTGAAATGACTATTAGACGTGATTTAAAAGAACTAGAAGATTATGGTCATTTAACTAGAATTCATGGTGGAGCAAAATTAAAACCGAAAAACTTTTATCAAGAAGATAATTTTAATAAAAAAATATCTGTCAATGTTGATGAGAAAAAAGAAATAGCTCGTAAAGTAGCCGGATTAATTAAGAATAATGAAACTATTTTTATCGGCGCAGGAAGTACTACTAGTTATTTAGCGGAATTTCTACAAGATAGAAATATAAATATCGTAACTAACTCTATGACAGTATTTGAGCAGTTTAAAGATAATCCATCATGTGATCTTATCTTTATCGGAGGAAGGTATAGACCAAAAACAAAAGGTTTTGTAGGATATTTTACACAAGATGCTCTTAGTAAAATAAGTGTTAATAAGGCTTTTGTAGGAGTTAATGGTATTGATTTAGAGAAGGTAACGATATCTGATGAGGAAGAGGGGCGTTGTAATGATACTATATTAAATAACGCAACTGAAAGATATGTGCTTGCGGATCACAGTAAGTTTTCAACTCATGCTTTTTATTCGTTTTATAGATTAAAAGATTTAACAGCGATTATTAGTGATGATAAGCTTGATGAAAATATAAAAGAACAATATAAAAAAGAAGTATCAATATTATAAACATAACTAGTCTTTGGATTTAATCCATAGGCTAGTTTTTTTATTAAAAAGGCTAGGAAAATTTATTCCTAGCCTTTATTTTTAAATCTATTTGAAAATAGAAGTTTTGAAACTATCTGTTTGTTGAAGAAGTTTCTTGAAGACAGCTTCTTTTAGTTTTGTTGTATTATTTGTAGATACTGATTTACTACCATTGTTATTTGTTTTTATAGTTGCGGCATCTTTAGCAGCAGCTTCTTTGAATAACGCAAGTAAATCATTATAAGATGAAACTGTTGTTCCGTTTATTTCAAATGTTGATAAACCATTTGAAGCTTTGTCTTTAACTTCTTTGTAGTATGCTTTTTTGAATTGTTCTAATGTTGAGAACTTACCATCAGAGATTTTGCTGATGATAAAGTCATCACCTAGAGTATTTTTACCACTGTTCTTAGCTTCTTGTTTATATTTATTAGTAGCATAACCTAGGAATCCTTTTTCATATCCATAGTAACCCCATAATCTAAATGTATTATGTTTAAATGACATTCCTCCAGGAGAACCTTCACTTGTGTTACCACCGTAGATACCTGTCATCATAGGCACGTTGACATATGCAGAAGCAAAATCATTAGGTTTATAGATACCATTTCCTGGTCCGCGGTTTGTCATAAAGTTATTATCTACTAAGTCATCAACTGAGTTAAGTTGAATTTCTTTTTCAGCATCATTTAGAGCACGAACATTGTCAAATTGGTTTTTCGAGTCACCTCTCATTTGTTTATCAACTTTCTTGAACCATAGATTGTTTAGTTCTTTATTATTTTGACCAAGAACTGCATCAGCTTCAAGGTTATCTAACATCATAAGAGTATCGTTATAACCTTTCATATAGTTATCGATAGCTTCACGTGATTTAAGTTCATTTGGATTAGTATTATACCATTGGTTACCATCGTTAGGTCTTTCGAATGCCATATTTAATCCTAATGCTCCGTATTCACCTTGGTGCCCTTGTGTAGCAGGTGATTGAAGCATACCTTGAGCAAAGGCTTCAACATCTGTACCTTCACGGCGACCGAAATCACCGAAGTAAACAAGGCGGTCATTTAAGTGAGTAGTCTCGTGCGTGAAAGCAGAAGCTCCGTATTCACTAATCATATTAGACATTACGAATGTTACTTTAGCACGATTATCATTTGGATTATCGTAAATACTTGCATAAGCTCCAGCAACAGCTCCATTATCACCGTAGTATTCTCCTACAGGTCCGTAGATTTCACGTATTGGAGCGTATACTTCAGTGCTGTTTTTGAATTGGCCGTAACGTTCAGGCCAACCTGGCCAACCGTGACCCCAAACATAGAATCCTTCCCAAACAGGATATACTATATCTTTGAATAATCTATTTTTAACTTTATCAAGAGATAATCTGTGCCAGAAGTCAAGATAATTAATTTGACGTTGTGCGGCTAAATCAATCTCAGGTTTTAGTTTTTCTAAAGTAGTGTTGTATTTATTAGCTGTTCCATAAGACATAGTATCATAAGTAGAAATTAGGAACATTTCTGTCTTATCTAGATTCAATAATGGAAGAATCATTTTTTTGTGTAATCCACGAGTTAAGTTGTCGTAAGCACGGTATTTATGATCACCAACACCTTCATTTTGAGAAGCTTTTTCTACTACATAGACTTTATCTTTTGAAGCATCGATGAACCAATCGTTCATATTATCGATATTAGTGAATAGTTTTCTATTGTAGTCTAGGAAGCTATTTAAATCTCCAGATTTAGTATATTTAGCTAGAACCTCACCGAAAGCGTCGTATGTTCTTGAGCCACTGATATTATTCTCTTTAGATCCGATTTCAATTAATCTATCAAGAACATCAACATTTTTACCGTAGAAATCAGGCTTGAATAACATTAATTCTTTAATATTAACATCACCGAATTTAACACCGTAGTAACGGTTTAAGTATGTTAAACCTAATAATAGAGCAGCTTTATTTTTCTCAACTTTATCAAGAATCATTTGTTGAGCTGCAGGAGAATTATTAAGTTGATGATCTTCATTTTCAACGAGTTTAGTTACTAATGTATTTAAATTAGCTTTTACATAGTCGAAACTTTCTTCTAAGAATAGGTTTTTAATAGCATTTACTCTATTCGGTCCTGTTCTACCAAGTTTTTGGTAAATTGGATCAGATTGAAGCTCGATAGGGCTTAAGATATCCACGATACCATTTATTAAAGCACTGTGATCTTTTTGAACGATATTAGGTGTATATTTAATACCTAAGTCAGTTACAGTGTATTCTTTAACATTATTTAAACTTTCATTACTAGAAGATAAGTTGAAGTAATCTTTTGTTCCATCTGCATAATGAACGATAATTTTGTTTGCATCACTTAAGTCAGTTACAAAGTTATTGTTGTTCATAGGTGTAACTGAAAGAACTTCTTTAGTATTTAAGTTGTGGTTCTTATCTAGTTTATTAGCTTGATATACAATGTAATCTTTGTTGTAGAATGGTTGTAATTTTTCAATGTTTTTATAAGCTTGTTTGTATTCAGGATTATAGTCTTGAATATTATTGTAGGCTGTTTCGCTAGTAGTTACATTGTTTATAGTATTCATGCAATATGGTTCACTTTCGAATTTATCGGCTGTGATGTTATAACCAGCAACACGAGTATCAGCTTCATCTTTAGTTAAATGTTTAAGTTTATTAGGGTTTTTAGTATCTTTACCAGTACCATCTTCTTCAGAACTATATCCAATTACTCCGAATAATTCTTTTACAAATGGTCCACCATCTTCATCGTTAACATCATTAGAACCAAATATTTCTTGTCCTTTGATTACTTTAGCGTATGTTACATTATTTTGGACAGTTCCATATGGCCATGTTTTAGAAGAAATACCACCAACATTTCTAGTATTTTTAACATCAAGTACTCCTTTGGCAACAGAGTTTGTTAGTTTTGCTTTAGTACCTGATAACCAGCTATTTAGCATATATGTAACAAAAGGAACAAGCATACTAGCGTTGGCATTATTAGCTGTGATTGTAGCATCAACATAGGCTCTATTAACAAATCCCATATAGTTAGAACCAGCAATACCACCAACTGTTGAGTTATTACCTACAGAGTTGATTTTTCCAATAAATGCTACATTTTCAAGTTTACCATTTTCATCTATTTTATTAACTAATCCAGCAACATCGTTATTACCAGTAACTGAACCAGAAACTTTAACATCTTCGATTAAACCGTTGTTTTTTATATTAAATCCAATAGTCGCAATTTGGTTTTGACCTGGTTTATCTATCTCAACATTTTCAAAGTTAATGTTTTTAATAGTACCACCGTTAATAACATTAAATAAAGGATGTTCTAAATCATAGATACCAAAACGTTTATCACCATCACTTAAAAGTTTACCAGTAAATTCACTAGTAATATAAGATTTTCCATTTGGAACAATGTTACGAGCGCTCAAGCTCTGACCAAGTTTGAATTCGCCTGAAGGATTAGCTTGAATAGCATTTACTAATTCTCCAAAATCATAGAAAACATTGTTTTCGCTAGGTTTAGGTTTAGCAATGTGATAAGTATATGTTTCAGCAAAATTATTATTTGCATTACGTTGTACTAAATTATCAGCTACTGCAGTTACTTTGTAGACTTGTTTTCCATCAACTGTAGTTTCTTCGATTTTTTGGACAGCTAATAAATTAGTTTTGTGATCGTTTGAAGTAATTTTTAGATAGTAATTACTTAAATCTTCAGGTATTGAAGATAAGCGAGTGGCATCTGTTTCTGCGTTATTTTCGTATTTTATTAAATCAGTTCGTTTAATATCTTTGATTTCAATTTTCTTAAGATCTAGTTGGATAGGTTGATCCGCAAGAGTCTCAGTTTCTTCACCATTTCCACGGTCATAAACCATAGTAGTAGATAATGTATACTCTTTGTAGTAATCAAGGTTATCCAGTAGAGCATCTAGACTATCTTTAGTTAAATCTACAGTTTTTACAACAGTATCACCTTTTTTTAGTGTTGCTTTAATAGATTTAATTTCAGTGTTGGTAGGATTATCTAGAGTATACTTAGCTGTAGCAGAACGGTCTAAGTCTTTTTTCTCGATATTAGTAAAAGTTAATATAGGTTTTTCACTAAGTTTTACTAAGTTCTCAATAGCTTCTGTAAGACTCTTAGTAGCTTCGTCCACTTTGCTTTGAGTAGCATCACTATCGTTAAAGATAGTATTCGCAGCTGCTAAAGTATTTTCTAAATCTTTCCATGTTTGAGTAGTATATTCTTCTTTACGTCTGCTGTTTGCAGAGTTAATAACATTTGTAAAGCAGTTTTATCTACAGCAAGAGCTTTTATTGCATCTTCTAAAGCTTTGGCAGCTTCATCAATTTCGCTTTGTTTTGGAAGCGGAGATGCTTGGTCATTAACTTCTTTAGCCTTTAATTCTGCTTTTTGGAAGTTACCCCAAGACTCTTTGCTGTAATCAGCTTCTTTTTTAGTTTCAGCAATGTTTAATTGATTTTTTAGTTCAGTTTTATCTACTGTTAAATTATCTATTGCTTTTTTCAGTTTTTCAGCAGCTTCATCAATTTCTTGTTGAGTAGCTTTTGGATTGTTTTTAACACCTTCTGCAGCTTTTTTAACTTTTTCTAATTCATTCCAACTATCATTACTGTGGTCTGTATCTTTTTTAGAACCTGCATCAGTTAATTGTTTCTCAAGCGCAGATTTATCGATTTTTTCTTCTTGTTTGTCCTCTGGTTTAGGTGTTGGAGTAGGAGTAGGTTGTGGAGCAACTTCTTCCTTAGTACCGACAGCTATTATCTTATTAATAGGTTGTTTTGTAATTGAACTTCCAACTACTTTGCTAGTTGTAACTCCATTTGTTGTAGTAAATTCTGTTGTTACAGTACGCTCACCGTTAACACCCTCTTGAAGTACTTTAGTTTGCCCTTTAGGTAGGTTTGCATCGTTTTGAGTTACAGTCTCAAAAGGAACAACTTCTGTAGAACTTTTAGTTGTGACTACAGGTTTAGTACTAGTGTCCGGAGTCGGAGTCGGTGCTGGGCTCGGAGTTGGTGTTGGACTCGGAGTCGGTGTTGGCGTTGGACTCGGAGTTGGTGTTGGACTCGGAGTTGGTGTTGGGCTCGGAGTTGGTGTTGGGCTTGGAGTTGGTGTTGGACTCGGAGTCGGTGTTGGTGTTGGTGTTGGAGCCGGAGCCGGAGTCGGAGTTGGAGTCGGAGTTGGAGCTGGAGTTGGGCTCGGTTTTGGAGTTGGAGCTGGCGTTGGAGTCGGAGCTGGAGTTGGAGTTGGTTGCGGAGCAACAACTACTTTAGTACCAACAACAACTACTCTGTTAGTAGGTTGTTTAGTGATAGAATTACTAATAACTTTACTAGTTTTTGAACCGTTAACTTCAGTAACTTCAGTTAAAATAGTACGTTCACCGTTAACTCCTTCTTGAACTACTTTGCTTTGTCCTTTTGGTAGATTTGCATCGTATTGAGTAACAGTTCCAAAAGGAATAGCTTCTGTAGCAACTTTCAATTCCGGTTTATTCTCAACTAATATTTTATCTCCAGTATCAGGTGTTGTTTTATATTGGAATGGAGTAGTTGGTTTAGTTCCTAATTTTTTATTTCCTTCTTTAGTTGAAGTATTAGGTAAAGTGTCTAAATCTTTAAGAGTAAAGTAACCAACATAACAATAACCTTCGATATCTATAACACCATTAGCTAATTCGTTAGAATTATTAATAACTTTTTGATTATTATATTGAACAAGTTGTTTATTCTCAAAAGCAAATGACTCATAAGGTAAAACTATACTTTGACCCATTGCCCCAATTAATACAACGCTTAGCACTTTATTTCTATGTTTTTTAGAAAGTAAAAGAACTACAAGAACAGCAGAGCCAAGACCTAATCCAGCTAGAGGAAGTGAGCTTTGACCTGTGTTAGGTAATGTTTTTACCTCTGTTGAATTTTTATCTTCTTTGTGCGTGCAGTTAGCTTCTTTTTTATAAACCATATAATAAGTTTCGCCCTCATTTATGTCGTTAGGGACGCTTTTCTTAATTAAGGTTTTTTCTGCCTCTGTTAATTCATTTTCTGCTAAGTAAGTGAACTTAACATTAGTGTTTTTTGTTTCAGCAGCATGAACATCAGTTGGTACAAAACTACCAAAAATTAAGGCACCAATAATAACAGGCGCCGCACCAAAAGAAAGCTTTCTAATAGAAAACTTTAAAACTTTATTGTTATTTTTATTATTCTTCATATAAATACCTTTTCTCCTAGTTTGTCTTTCATTGCCATTATATTCTATCAAAAAGAGCGCTTTAATGCAAAGAAAGTAACATAAATTTTAGGATAAAACATTAAAATAAAAGAAGTGAGAATTAGCCTGTAAATTATATAGAAAAAATTATAAAACAAACAAGGTTACTGTAATATAATTTAAAAAAATTATGGAAAACAATAATCTTGAAGTAGCCAAAGGTTACGGAATGAATAAAAAAAATAAAGTGATTTAATAATATATATACTTCTGAAACATTAAAGTAAAAGCAAGTGTAGTTTTCAGTATGTAAAAAAAATATAATTATAGTTATGTCAGTTAATCTGACATAATATTAAAATAGTTGCCAGCATAATATGAAAAATGGTATAATATATAAAAGGGTTGTAATAGAACAGAGAGTTATAAAAATTAAAAAAATTCATATTTATATGAATCAAGGAAGGATGATTTTTATGTCTAGGGACAACAATGATAGGCGGAAAGATAAGAAAATAGTTAAAAAGGCGATTAGTATGGAAACTTTTGTTTTCTTAGGGATTTTCTTTTTAATATTCGGATTAATGGCTCATAAAATGGGAACACCATTAATGTTTAAAACCATGATGGCGACAGCCCATGATTTATTACTAAATACAGTGTTCTTTATAATGGCTATGGCTGTTATAGCAGGAGCAATAAGTGCACTTTTATCGGAATTTGGAGCAATAGCTTTAATTAATAAAATTTTCGCACCTCTAATGAAACCGCTTTGGGGAATGCCAGGGGCAAGTGTTACAGGGGCGATTGCAACATATTTATCAGACAACCCTGCGATTATTCCATTTGCGAAAGATAAACGATTTGTTTCGTTTTTCAAAAAATACCAAGTACCAGCGTTATGTAACTTAGGTACAGCTTTCGGTATGGGGCTTATCGTAACAATGTTTATGATGGGACAAGGTGATGGATATATTAAAGCAGCTATTATAGGTAATATAGGGGCAATTATTGGTAGTATTGTCAGTGTACGCTTAATGCTTAGAGAAACTAAAAAATATTACGGTGATGAAGCAAATGATCCAGTTGTTGAAATAACAAATGATGATGATTCACCAGAAAAAGTAAGAATAATAAGAGATGGAAATACATTCCAACGTGTTTTAGATACTTTATTAGAAGGTGGTAAAACAGGGGTTGAAATGGGATTAGCAATTATACCAGGGGTACTTATAGTTTGTACATTTGTAATGATGTTAACATTCAAGATGCCAGCAGATGGTTATACTGGTGCAGCTTATGAAGGTGTAGGATTCTTACCATGGCTAGGAGAAAAATTAACATTTATTCTTGAACCATTATTTGGATTCAAATCAGCAGAAGCAATAGCCTTCCCAATAACTGCATTAGGAGCGGTTGGTGGAGCTATTTCACTAGTACCAGAGTTCCTGAAAAGCGGACTTATAGGAGCTAATGATATTGCAGTATTTACAGCTATGGGTATGTGTTGGAGTGGATACTTAAGTACACATATCGGTATGATGGATGCTTTAGGAGTAAGAAAATTATCTTCAAAAGCTAATTTCACATGTTAATCGGTGGTATAGTAGCTGTATAATAGCCCACCACGTATTCTTATTGCTAGGATAGAAAAATAATTTAATAAATATATTAATGAATGCCAAGTGCTTATTGTGCTTGGTATTTTATGTTTAGTCTAGACTATAAATTAAGAAGTCAAATTTTGATAAAGAAGGTATAGTATAATTAACCAAAAGCAATAAAGAAAAGTAACTAATTAATTTATTGTAGAGTAAGAGTTATAGAAAAAAAGGGAAAGTAAGTTAGTTAAATATAATTTATGAGAAAAATAAGAGGTAAGAAATGGAAAAATTATAATAATGATAAAACACATATCACATCGCATGAAATGTTGTTTTATCTAAATTTGATGTACTAAAACCTACGCAGTAAAAACTAAGGTACTGATTATGGTTCAGGAATTTCCCCGAGCTTATTAAAAGTGTTCAACAAACAGGCAAAATAATATGCTTGCGATATTTCTCCAACAGTACAAAGTCGAATTAGCTAATTTAAATATCGATGTTATTACTGGTGAATTTAGAGAAAGTAAAGAAAAATATGACATTATTTTGCGTCGAGTGTCTTCCATGAAATAATAAGTTATATGTCTCATCCTGAGAGAACTAAAAGTATTGAAACAAATATATAGAAACTTAAAAAAAAAGATGGGAAACTTATTATAAGAGATTACCAACAATTTGATAAACTATATAAAAAATAAATACGAAAGGAAAGTTTAGAAGAGGTCGATAGATGGGTTAAAAACTTAAAGAAAAATTCAATTATACAAAATATTGAAAAGATTATCAATAGTAAGAATACAAAAACTACAGAAAAAGAAGCTATTGAAGTTATATTTCATATGTAGTTTGGGGCTTACAATCATTTGAAAGAGAAAGTAAAGAAGAATACAATATTCAAGATTATTTAGAAAGCGGTTACTTAAGCCATTAAACTTCAAAGTATCTAGCGTAATAGAAGAAAAAGATGAGAGTTATTTACAGTATTTACAAAAAATATTTTATATTAGATGAAGTACCTTTTAATACGAAATGTATATTGGTGTTAGAAAAAGAAGAGTTACGATAGAAAATATTAAGAATCAAATATAATTTTTTCAGTACCTTGAATCAAAAATAATGTAAGTAGTATAATAAAAAAACAGAAATGGCTTAATAAGCTTTTTAGAATAAAATAAAGGGGAAAATAAGTGGATAGATTTAAGAGTTTTAATTTTTATTATACATTGCTGATAACTGCAGTAGTGTCAGTCGTCGCTAAATATTTAGCTACATTACCTGCTTTAAAATTATTTGGGCACTTAGTTATAGCCTTAGTAATAGGTATGGTGTTGCAGTTATCAAAATCATTAAAAGCTCAAACTAAAGGAGACATACCTTTTATAAGTAATAAATTTTTACGTCTTGGAATTATTTTATTAGGTTTTAAATTAGCATTAGATAAATTGCTTACTGAAGGTAAGAAAACATTACTTTTAGCCTTTTTTGTAGTTTTATTTATGATAATTCTTACTTATACAATGTGTCGAATTTTCAAAGTTGATCATGAACTTGCTTTATTATCATCATGTGGTTGTGGTATTTGCGGGGCTGCTGCGGTAATGGGTGTGAGTGGACAACTAAGAGCTAAAACAGATAACAGTGTCCTAGCTGTTGCGGTAGTAGCTATATTGGGAACGGTGTTTACATTAATAGAAGTAACATTAAAACCATATTTAGGATTAGAAGCTTATAACTATGGTATCTTTACAGGAAGTAGCTTGCATGAAATAGCTCATGCTGTTGCTGCAGGTGGCGCAGGAGGTCAAGTAGCTCTTGATACTGCGATACTTACTAAATTATCTCGTGTACTTATGCTTATTGTAGTTGCAATAGTTTTATTTGTGATTAATCGCCGTAGTAACGATGAAGCTCAAGGTAAGATGCCAATGCCATATTTTATTATTGGTTTTGTCTTTATGAGTATTTTAGGTAGTTACGTTAGCTTTTTAAAACCATTAGCACCATATTTTGTTGATGCAGCATATATCTTTTTAGGTATGGCTATGACAGCATTAGGAATGAGCGTTAACTTTAAAGTTATAAAAGAACGAGGAATGCGTGTGTTTGTAGCTTGTTTCTTATCATCAACTATTTTAATGATAGTATGTTATTTAATTGCTAAATTTGTATTTTAATATACTCTGGGAGAGTAATTCATATTAATTAAGAATTACTCTCTTTTATTATACAAATTACTCAATATTTTAGGTTAATATTTTTAAAAATAAGTAAAACTTGATATAATATAAAGACATAGAAAAAAAGCACTAAAAAATTAAAAAAGGCAAAGGAGAATAATTATGGCAATAACAAAATTATTAGGGATAAAATATCCAGTATTTCAAGGAGCTATGGCACAAATTGCAAGATATCAATTAGCATCAGCTGTATCTAATGCTGGAGGACTGGGGATAATTGCATCTGGTGGAATGAGTCCAGAACAATTAAGAGAGGAAATCGTAAATTGTAAAAAACATACTGATAAACCTTTTGCGGTTAATTTAATGCTAATGATGCATAATATAGATGAGATTATCGATGTAGTTATTGAAGAAGGTGTAGGAATTGTAACAACAGGAGCAGGGACTCCAAGAAAATACATGCCAAAACTAAAAGAAGCAGGAATAAAAGTTATTCCGGTTATCCCATCTGTAAAAGCAGCTAAAAAAATGGAAGAACTTGGTTGTGATGCTGTTGTTGTAGAAGGTATGGAAGCGGGAGGACATGTAGGTGAAAGCACTACTATGGCTCTTTTACCACAAGTAACAAGTGCTGTAAATATTCCTGTTATTGCTGCTGGTGGTATTGCGGATGGAAGAGGAGTAGCTGCTGCATATTGCTTAGGTGCAAGTGGAGTTCAAATGGGAACAGTATTCTTAGCTACAGAAGAATGTCCAGTCTCAGAAAATTATAAAAATGCTATTATAGAAGCGGTAGATACTTCAACAACATTAACTGGTACAAAATTCGGAGCACCAGTAAGAGGAATTAAAAACGAATTAACTAAGAGATATCATGAATTAGAGGAAAAATCTTCAACTCTAATGGAATTAGAAGAATTAACATTAGGTTCATTAAGAAAAGCAGCCTATGAAGGTGATGTGGAAAATGGATCTATAATGTCAGGGCAAATCGCTGGTTTAGTAAATGAAATAAGACCAGTTAAAGATGTAATAGAAGGTATATTTGAAGAAGCTCAAAAAGTTCTAGAAGAAACAAAAATAGAATTTTAGTTAAATGTATTAAAAAAGGAATATAGAGTGATTTGTATAAATCACTCTATAATTATTTTAAGGTATTTTTACGAAAATAAATAAAGGAGAATAGTATTGTGCAGAATAATGAAAATAAAAGCAATGAACTTGAGAACCAGATAGAAAATACTTCTCAGTTCGAAAAAGAAAGCAACGATGGACAGTCTAACAAAAAAATAAAATCAAAATATTTAAATGAGAAGACAGTAACTATTGTGCTAACTTTAGCGGTTGCTTTGATAGCGGTAGTATTTCTCTTTATACGTTCGAATAATACTGTAGGAGCAAAAACATCTCAGGAAGCAGCTCAAGGATTTGTAGAAGCGGTAAATTCAGATGACTATGAAAAAGCTAGTAATTATGTTTATTATGAAAATGATGATGTAAGAAAAGATGTAAAAAAGGAATTAAAAGATAAAGATAAAATACAAACTAGTTTACATAGACATATGTATAAGACATATAAAGACTATAAGATAGTCAGTGTAGATGAATCAGGTGATGAAGCAAGGGTGACGTTAAAACATGAGAGTGAACCTGGGAAAATAGTCTATAGTGATTTTAAGATGAAAAAGATAGACGATAGGTGGTATTGCGACATAATGTAATTTTATGTGTAAATACTAAAGGAGAGAAGTATACATGGAAAATCAAGATAATAATATTAATAATGACAATAATATAAATAATGACTCACAGTTAAGTGAAGATAATAATAAACAACAGGATAAAAAGTCTAAATGGGTAAATAAAAAAAATATAACAATCATTTTAACATTGTTGGTTGTTATAATAGCGGGAATATTTTTCTTTATTCGTTCATCTAATGCTTATGGGGCAAAAACTGCTCAAGAAGCAGTTCAAGGATTTCTAGAAGCGGTAAATACAGATAATTATGAGAAGGCTAGTGACTATGTTTACTTTGAAAATAATGATGCAAGAAAAAAAGTAAAAAAGGGATTAAAAGATAAAGAAGATAAACAAGGAGTTATTTATAGTTATCACTATAAAATCTACAAAAAATTAAAAATACTTTCTATCGATGAAAGAGGAGATGAAGCTCGGGTAACACTAGAATATGAGGATGGAGACAGAGAAAAGGTACTTATTAGAGGTATTTTAATGAAAAAAGTAGATAACAGATGGTACTGCTACATAGTGTAATTTTATGTAAAAATACCGAAGGAGAAAAATATTTATGGGAAATCAAGATAACAGTATCCAAAGAGAAGATAATATAAGTAATGATTCACAATTAAGTGAAGGAAGCAATAATCAGCAACACAATAAAAAGCCAAAATGGGTAAATAAAAAAAATATAACAATCATTTTAACATTGTTGGTTGTTATAATAGCAGGAATATTTTTCTTTATTCGTTCATCTAATGCTTACGGGGAAAAAACACCTGAAGAAGTATCTCAAAAAAATTTTTTTAGATGCAATAAATAAAGAAGATTATTTAAAAGCTAGTGATTATGTTTACTATGCTTGTAGTGAAAAGAGGGAAGAAGTTAGAAAAGAATTACAAGAAGAAGTAAACAAAGAAGATAAAAGCAAAATGCATATAAGCAAGGCCATATATAGAAATATATATCTTTTTTTCTAAAGATTTAGAAATAGATAGAATAGTAGAAGAAAAATGGAAAAAGAACCTTATGCTTTGTTGAAAGAAAAAAACCAGATTCTAATAGGAATAGACAATCAAAAAGGTTATTGTTGAAAAAAAGTAAAAAAAATAGATGGTATATTGACCTAAAATATTCATAGTAAGTTAATAATATACCAAATAATGTATAAATAAAAAAAGTAAAAAAATAAGCAATAGTTACTAACGATAAAAAAATCAATAACTATTGCTGTTTTTTTATTTAACGGTAATATGTGTTTTTTTATAGTTTATGACAAAGATTGACAAGTCTATAATAACAATATTATAATATTTAATGACTGTAATAAATAAAAAGTAGAGGATTGTGAATATATGGCGGAATTTATAGTTGGACCAAATAATTCATCTTTTTTTAAAAAGAGAAAACACTGGACCTTATTAGAAGCGATAGAAGAGGCTAAAGATGGGGATACTATAATGATATCAAGTGGATATTGTTATGAAAGTGACAAAAATATAGTAATTACAAAAAATATTAAAATTGTAGGGGATTTTGATTTTGAATCAAAAGACAAGTCGAAATTTATACCAGAAATAAGAACTGGGGTATTTGTGAGAAAAGGAGCGGAAGTTACTTTAAAAAATGTAGCTATTAGGCTAAATAGAGAAAAAAGTAACGCACTTAACGTAAAAGATTTGGCGGCTATTGTTGGAGAAGGTTTAATAATAGAGAACGCTGTTAAAACGGGTGAAAATTATCCAATCATATATGCAGATGATAATGCAAGTATAAAACTATCTAAATCAGTAGTGCGCCCCTCTTCTCTAGAAGTACATAAAGTCTATGCAAAAGATGCAAAGTTAGAAATAAATGGTTCAGTAATTTATGCAAGTATAACTATGTACAATACAAAATTTAAAATAGATAATACTACAGTAGATTATAATGCTTCTAATACTTTATCTATAAAAGAAAAATCGAAAGGTAGTATGTACAATAACCTTATAAAAGGTGGGGATGTGAAAGATAATTATCCATGTGTATTTGTTAAAGAATCGGAAGTATCAATAAACTCAACGACAATATCCCAACCAAACTATAGTAGTGCGCTATGTATAATTAATTCAACAGTAAATCTTTCAAATATAGTAACTAGTTCAGCTAAAATTTATGATAGAGCAATGGTGAAGGTTGTTGAACACTCTATTTGAAGAAAGTATCTTTGTTGAAGATAATTCTAGATTTATAGGGGATGTAATATCGATTTTCGGTCGAATGAATGGAAAGATAAATTTATATGTTGCTCAAAACAGTGAGGTTAAGTTTAATCTTTTAAATATGGGAAGATTATCAGTACCTCCTATAAAAGTAGAGAGGGACTCATCATTTGATGTAGCAAAACTAAGACAAATACAGTATAAAGAAGAATCAGGAAGTTTCGAAATTGATGAAAGAAAACAACCTGTAGTTGTTGCTGAATCATTAGAAATAGAATATTTTGGAGAAAAAACTGCTTTTGAAAAATTAGATGAGATGATTGGTTTAACTAAGGTAAAATCTGAAGTTCGAGAGTTTATTGCGTTAGCTCAGATGAATAAACTTAGAAGAGAAAAAGGATTAGAGGATGCGCCTTTAACACTTCATTCACTATTTTTAGGAAATCCTGGAACAGGGAAAACAACCGTAGCAAGATTAATAGGAAAAATATTATATCAAAAAGGTCTTATTAAATCTGATAAGTTTGTGGAAACTTCACGCTCGGATCTAGTTGGAAAATTTATAGGGCATACAGCTAAACAAACTAGAGAGGTACTAGAATCAGCTTTAGGTGGAGTGTTATTTGTAGATGAGGCTTATACTCTTGCGACAGGTGGAGAAAATGACTTTGGTAGAGAAGCAATTAATGAAATATTGAAATTTATGGAAGATAATCGTGAAGATATAGTAATCATCTTCGCAGGTTATACGAAAAGTATGATGGACTTCTTAGAAACGAACGAAGGTTTAAGAAGTAGAATACCAAATCATTTTAATTTTGAAGATTATACAGTAGATCAATTATACGAAATTGGTTTATTAGAATTGCAAAACCAAGGTTATAAACTTAACCATGAAAAATATGCAGAGTTTGTAAAGCATAACTATAATATAAGCAATGATAATAGTAATGGTAGATGGATAAGAAATCAAAATGAAAAGTTAAGGAAAAAACTAGCATTACGTTTACTGGATGATATAAATGCGGATATAACTACAATAACTGATGAAGATATGGAAAGTGCAAAACTTTAATGTAAATATAGAATAATAGGGACGTTTAAAAAGAGGGTTATAAAAACTCTCTTTTTTATAAAAACTATAAAAATAATACAAGAAATTTTGACAAGTTATTCTAATTTAAGTATAATACTTAAGATATGTTTTAATTATATTTTAAGTATAAAGTAATTCAAAGGAGAAAATAGTAGTATGGAGAGAAATAATAATTCTAAAGATATACATTTAGAAACAGATAACCAGGATAATAACCAACAATACGGTAATTATAATCAACCAAATGGACAATATAATAACCAACAATACGGAAATAATAACCAACCGAATGGACAATATAATAACCAACAATACGGTAACTATGATCAACCAAACGGTCAATATAATAACCAACAATACGGTAACTATAACCAACCAAATGGACAATATAATAACCAACAATATGGGAATTATAATCAACCAAATGGCCAATATAATAACCAACAATATGGGAATTATAATCAACCAAATGGCCAATACAACAACCAACAATATGGAAATTACAATCAACCGAACGGTCAATACAATAACCAACAATATGGAAATTACAATCAACCGAATGGTCAATATAATAACCAACAATACGGAAATTATAATCAACAAGATGTACAATTTGGCAATCAACAAAATCAAAATAATGTTCCATATAATACTACAACAAATAATATCTCATCAAATAAAAAAACAATAAAAAAAACTTATAATAATAAGTTCTATTGCAGCGGCATTATTAATAGTAGTCGCAGCAATATTTATGTTTTTTTAATAATCAAGAAGGAGCAAGTAGTCCAGAAGGGGCGGTTCAAGGATTTATAGATGCATTTAAAAAAAGATGACTATGTAAAAAGCAAATAATTATATTTATTATTCAAGTAAAGAAGAGAGAAAAGAAAAAAAGATGAGAAAATAGAAAAAAATTATTAAAAAGAAGATAAAACTAATATATTGAAGTTATCTGTTGTTGATAGAGTAAAAAAATACTAAAAATTGTTGAAGTGAAAGAAAAAAAAGTGATACGGAAGCGAGAGTAAGAGTATCAATAGATGATAGCAGTACAGTAAGTGTAACTGTGAAAAAAATTGATGGTAGATGGTATTTAAATGATGCATTTCCATTTTAATTATATAAAGATTTAAAACATCAAATAAAAAAAGAGTAAATCTGAAGCTGATAATTTAATGCTTCAGATTTTTTTAAAAATTTTTAAAAAGATAAAATTATAGAATATCAAAGTCTCTATTTTTTTAATAGTTTATCAAATATTTTTAAAAAAACAGAATAATTTTTTTAATTATTAGTAAAGGTGAATAAATGAAAAATTAGGATTTGGACATAAAAAAAGTATGCTTAATAATAAGGAAATTGAGAAATAGTATATATACTAAAAAAATGTAACAAAGTTTATAAATTAAGTTGACTAAAAAGTCCAGAATAATATATTATAAATTTATGTATTTTTTTACAATTAAAAAGGAGGTTTTTTTATGATTAATCAAAGAGAAAAGCAAGTTACTTATGGTTCTGCTTTTTAGTGATTATTTTTAGAGGTTTTGTAGATTTTACAGGATACTCAACAAGAGCGGGTCACTGGTTTCCATTTGGAACTATTTATGGAGCAGTAATATTAATATTTATTATCTTTTTTTGGTAGTGTACTTAGTTCGATAATAGGAATAGGAAATAGAGCATCTAGCAGTTATTATTATACAACTAGATCAGCGGGATATGATTTATTGAGTACAGCATCAAATGCACTTATTTTCCTAGTTATTTTCTACATTATTTTATTCATTTTGGCAATTCCTACAACAGCAAGCTTTGCTAGAAGATTACGTGATGTAGGGTTTGCTGCATGGGGAATAGTATTAGCGATAGTTATATTCTATTTATTAAATATCTTTTCGATTTATATTGTAACACCATTATATGATATTTGTTTTTATTTTTTTGTTTTTAATGTCATTACCATCAAATTGTCTAGAAACAGATAAAAAAATGATGATTTTTTTCTAAATTTTTTTATTTAGACAAACGAGAAGAGCTCAACAATACTATGGTCAATTTAATAATAATGGACAAACGTTCTATCAAGGTCAAAATGGTGGTCAATTTAATCAATATGGCCAACAAAATTACCAAAATGGACAACAACAGTTTAACCAAAATCAACAAGGTTATAATGGATATCAAAACCAACAAAATCCAAATTTCCAAGGAAATAATGGATACCAAAGTTATAATAATCAAAATCAAGGATATCCTCAATTTGATCAATATGGAAATCCAATTAATCCGAATTTCCAAGGTCAACAAAATCACGGTGTAAATCCAAATGGACCAAGACCACAACAACCAAATCATCAAGGGTACCAAAATCAAGGCCAAAACCAAAACTATGGTCAAAATCCAAATGGACCAAGACCACAACATCCAAATCACCAAGGTCAACCAAATCATGGCGTAAATCCAAATCAAGGTCACAATCCAAATGGACCAAGACCACAACAACCAAATCACCCAGGACAACAAAATCAGGGTGTAAATCCAAACCAAGGTCAAAATCCAAATGGACCAAGACCACAACAACCAACTAGCCAAGGGCCAGTTAATCAAGGTGTAAATCCAAATCACCAAGAGCCAAGCCCTGTAAAAGAAGCTCCTAAACCACAAGAAACTGTGCAAAAACAAGAGGCTCCAACACCAGAGGTTAAAGAGACACCCGAAGTTAATGAGTCAGTTGAAGTGAAAAAAGAAGTAAATGAAACTCCAAGTGTTCAAGGTGGAGTTAAGAGTAGAAGACTTCAAAAGTTAAATAAACCAGAAGAAGAACAAACTATTCTAAAAAAAGAAGAAATAAATAATTAACTGGAAAGATTTTTGAAAAAGGTAGATAAATATGAATAATAATGCTAAAAAGAAAAATGCTATGAAATAGTATGGATAGCTGTTCAAGTGTGGTTGACATATGTTTTATCGACATGTGGTAACTTAAAGACTTGGAGTGAAGTTTCTAAATTAACTTATATTGTTGCTTTTTCTTATTATTACAGTATGTACATGGTTCTTTGATATAAGGAAAATCATGAATATCAAGAGTATAAAAAAATATAATAAGTAAAATTTATAATTTTTTTAGTAGTGGTATATGTTTTTAGTTTGGTTATTTTTCTCCGCTTGAAAGAAAAAAAGGAAAAAAATATCAAATGATTACAACGAGCTTTTTGATATTAATTTCCAATGTATTAAAAGATAGTATATATAAATGTAGTATTTATACTTATAAGTTCATTGTTGTTTGGGAAAGATACGTATATTAATAAAATAATTCCAAAAAAATAGTAGTATTATATATTTTTATATATTTATGTGTAACTATAGTTTCAATATCTAAAAAAAGAATTAAAGGAATGTACAAGAAACATTATAACTATAATTAGTACAGTAATAATTGTAATTTTTACAGCGAGTTAATTTTTAAAGAAGTTTTTTTGTTGTTTTAATATTGACAATTATAATACCAATTGTTAATTGGTATTTTTTTCAAAAAGAACGATTATATTTTTCTTAATAAAACTCAGCAAATCAGTCTTGAAGAAGAAAAAGAAATGGGCAATCTATAAAACGCATTCCTTAATATTTAGTGTTGCGATAGGTATAGTACTTATTATTAAAGCTCTATTAGGAGAAGAATGTATTGGTAAAAATAATTGATAAAATAAATGGTAGCCTTATAATAGTAACTGATATATTTGTACCTGAAAAACAAGTGGTCCACCCTAATATGGTTATGGGTTGGACGGTGATATTAGTTTATTTTTGGCCTGTTTTTTTATTATTGAAACGTTACCGAAAGAAAAACAGAGAGATATAATCAATAACAGAATAAATAATTAACTGAAAAGATAGAGTCTTAGGACTCTATCTTTTCAGATTGTTGACAAAACGGCCAAAATATCAATCTAAATATTGATGTTTTGGTCGTTTTTTTCAAAAAAATAAGCCTAAAGGCTAAAATTTAGTAGTATTTAGTAGTATCAAGAGGGGCTATAACTCTCTTAATGCTATTGTTTTCATATTTTGGACGCAACAAGACAGCCAAGCATACGACTGTACTTTGGTTTTTCCTCTATATCGTGCATATCTGTATCCGTGATTTTGTTTAGAGTCAGCGAAGCTACGTTCTATTGTCTGTTTTCTTCTTTTATATAGTGTTTTACCTTCTTTTGATAAACGCCTAATTTTTGCTAAATCATAATGTTGTGCATCAATATGGCGTCTGATTTTTTTTTCTTCTCAGTTTTATCGGCACTTCTGTATTCTTTATATCCGTTTCTTGCTATATTCTTATATTCAAATATTTCTCCTGTCCTTATGTCCACAAATATATCCTTTTCTTGTATATATTTATAATATTTTGTATCTTTCGCTTTTGAGAACCTCCTATAACCTATTACCGAAAATACACCTCTCTTATCTAACTGCTTTAGTATGTCTAATGAATAATACCCACTATCTAATGCAACTTTATTTGCGATTAATCCAAAGTTTTTTTATCTGATTTAGTCTATCTATATACGGCTCGCTATCATGTATATTACCCGGAGTTATATGGCAATCTATAATTATATTGTTTTTTTCCCATCAACAGTTCTATGGTCTAAATACATAAAACCCTCTTCTTTATGGTCTCTGTGATAATATCCACTATCTGGATCGGTAGTGTTAATTTTTCTGCTTTTTTTACAACTTGTTCCTCTTTGTACTTAAAAAGGCTTTTTTCATTTTTTGTTTCTCTCTTCATTAATTTCTTTTTTTCTAAATCTAATTTTTCTTTTTTTATTTTTTTGTAGTTACTTCAACTTTGAATTTCTTTTTTTATTTGCGTTGGCTTTTAATATGTGTTGAATCAGTAAAAAACTCATTACCACCTACTAGTTTCTTTTTCTATTGCTTGATTTACTATATTAATAAATATTTGTTCGAATACATCTGTTCCTTGAAAGCGTCGAATATAATTTTTGTGAAAATGTAGAGTAATGTGGGACTGGTTTTTGTGAATGGTATTCCTAAAAACCACCTAAATGCAGACGTCAGTTTCTATTCTTTTTATTGTTTCTCTCATAGAGTTTATTCCATAAAAAGTCTTTTTAAAAAAATACCAGTTTAAATAATACAACAGGATCTAGACTATTTCTTCCTGTTGTATGGCTATAGTATTTTTTTCTGTTAAATCATAAATAAATTTAAAATCAATAGCTTTATCTACTTTTTCTTAAAAAAATGATCTTTAGGTACTATTTCTGATAATGTCATTAGTATTATTTCATCTTTGATATTTTCTACTTTATTAAACATACTAAAACCTCCTTTGTATACTTATATTATACCATTTTAAGGATTTTTATTTCAGGTAAAAAAACAGGCTGTTGACCTATTTGTTAACAGCCCTGGAAAGATAGAGCTTTAGGACTCTATCTTTTTTGTTTACAAAAAAATTCAAAAAAATACTATATTGTACATAGAAAAACAAAAATCATATTAAAAAAAATTAATTTATCTAGGATATCATTTAAATATAGTATTAATCTAGTATATAATATAGATGAGAGATAATGGAAAGGAACAATTATTATGACAAGAATAGCTATTTCTTTTTCTAATTCATATATGGGAAAAGTCCTAAATGGAATAGATAGGCTACAAGTAAAAAGAACGGAGTATTTAGAAAAAATAGGTATCACTCATAATATAGTAAGTACCTTAAAGAAAAAAATATAGGAAAAGAAAATCACATATTAAACTATTTATTTTTCAAATGGATATAATACAACTAACAAAGAGAACAAAAGAGCTTTTATATAACTAATAAAGATAACGAGATAATTATCGATATGAATAATGGGAGTTACACATTTAATGGTGTAGAGTTTTCATCATACTATAGTTTAATAACACATTTATTAAAGGTATTTATTCCAAATGATGCATTGTGTTTTTTTGATTGGTTTGGAGAACCTATAAATTATTTGTTTGAAGGAGTTAAACATGCTCGCACGATAGGTGTAGTTCATTCGAATCATATTTGTAGTTATGTGCCAACAGTAACAAATAATCATCAACTTTGGCATAGAGAGTTTGATTACTATATAACTACTAATGATATTCAAACGGAAGATCTCAAGAAGAGGTTTCCTAAAAAAGCTAATAGAATCTTAACGATAGTTCCTTATGATACTTTTTTTATTTAGACGAATTAGTGTTGCCTGAAGACAAAGTATCTCGAAATACTAATACGTTACAATTAGTTACAGCTAGTTATCTAGAGGATAACAAGTGTATTGACTATCTGATTCAAATAATGCGTTTAGTTGTAAATAAAAACCCTAATGTTTATTTAAATATTTATGGCCAAGGGACGCAGTTAGAGTATTTACAAGATTTAGCTAGTAGTCTAGGTGTCAGTAATAATATTTATTTTCATGGACATTATGAAGATGCGACTATCTTAAAAAAATATGACGTTTATGTTAGTACTTCTCCAAATGAAGCTTTTGCGACAGTTTTATTAGAGGCGATGTCATTAGGCTTACCGGTTATAGGTTTAGATGTGTTATTTGCGAATAAAAACTATATTAAAAATGGTTATAATGGCTATCTTATACCTTATTCAGTTGTAAGTATAGAATCAAAAGCAGATATTTATTTTGAACAAATAGCTATGTATACTGATTTTTCAAATAAGCTACTAACGTTAACGAAAGATGAGATAGATACATTAGGGGAAAATGCCAAACAGTTTGTTGAAAGATTTTATGGAGAGGGTAGAGCTGTTCAAGATTACAAAAAGTTACTTGAAGATGTCAAAAAGGAAGAAGAACAACCTTATATCCCGATAAAAAAAGGTGATTTATGTACAGGTCTCCATGTAAATCATGTTAAAGTTCCTCGAGATTGGTCTTATGTTATGCAGTCATATAACAATTCATATATTTGTGATTTAGATGTAAATATAATAGCTACAACTGAATTTAATGAAGGAGAATTTCCAATTATAAAGAAAAATTAAGTGGAAAGAATAGTGTTTTATATAAAAGAACATATTTTACAAATTTTATTTAAAAAGTTTAAGATTTAAATATGAAAGTTATAGAAATCGCTTTATTGATAGGAATTCTTATTGATAAGTAGGGATATATTGTGCTATAATGGAGAGGTATAATGTAAAGGAATAATATCGAATTTATGAAGATAACAAAAAAATAAACGTTTGAAAGAAGGAGATATCATGAAAAAGAAATTGCTTTTATTAACTTTATCAGCAAGTAGTTTGTTAAGTACGCAACCAGCGTTTGCAAATGACTCACAATCAGATATTGAAGCAAAAATTAAATAGTGTAGAGTGGAAAGGATTAAAGCCTGCTAAAAATGGTGGGCCAAATATTGCACACCTGGATAAAGCTAGTTTAACTGCGGATGAGGTAAAGGCAATCCGTTCTTTAGAAAAAGATGAAAGAGTAAAAGAATGCTCTGTTTATAAATTAGTTTATGAAAAAGATGGTTCTGCACCGAAAAAACCAAAAACATTACCTAACACTGGTGATGTAATAGGTCATGGTTATTTAGTGGGAGCAGGAGTTCTAACTGGATTAGCGTTTTATTTATTAAGAAATAAACAAGGAAGAAAAATGCTTGTTATTATGTTAGTAGGAGGAAGCTCATTAGTATATGCGATAAATGATGCTAATGCTATAACAGGTAAAGAAATTAAACCTTCAATTCTTGTGACTAGTAATAATGTAATTAATGCACCGGAAATAGATGGTTATCGTTTTGTAGGTGTTATTGAAATGGAGGGTGTTTGTCTAATAGATCCAACTCCAACGCCGACTCCAACGCCAACACCGACACCAACCCCAACTCCAACGCCGACACCAACGCCGACTCCAACACCAACGCCGACACCAACACCAACGCCAACACCGACACCTGAACCTCAACCAGAAAATGAAGATAATAATTATGTTACGGTTAAACCGGGTACACCTTCTCCGGCAAGTGCGCCGATTATGTCGCCGTTTGTTTTTAGATTTTAGTGATCAATATGAAGATGCACAAAAAGATAATCTAAAAAAACTTACAGATTTAATATAGAAATAAATTAAATGCTCGTAAAGTAACTTTGAAAAAAATCAAAAGTATTTTTACGGGTGTTTTTTTCATTAAAAATAATAGAAATTTTCAAAAAAATTTTTCATAAAACAAGGATTGAAATTTTTATAAAAAAAGTATAAAGTAAACATAGGTAATAATTACTTGTTCAAACGTTTGTTTTGTTATTATGATAATTGTTGTTAAAATAATAAATAGTATGATATAATTTAAATTAAATAAAGGAGAAAAAAATATTAAATTTACAAAAATAACAACAACAAAAGGGGAAGGGTATATCATGAAGAAAAAATTATTATTATTAACATTATCGGCAAGTAGCTTATTATACGCACAACCAACGCTCGCAAATGACGCTAAAACAGATGTGGAAGCTAAGTTAAGTAGTAATCAGTGGAAAGGTTTAAAAAGCGACTAAAAAAATGGAGGAGCAAATATCGCTTATGTAGATAAAAGCTAGTTTATCCGCTGAAGAGAAAGCTGCAATCCGCGCGTTAGGAAAAGATGAAAGAGTAAAAGAATGTTCAGTTTACAAGTTGGTTTATGAGAAAAATGGAGCACCAGTCAATAAACCTAAAACATTACCTAATACTGGGGATGTAGTAGGTTATGGTTACCTAGTGGGAGCAGGTGTATTGGCAGGATTGGCGTTCTATCTATTAAGAAATAAACAAGGAAGAAAAATGCTTGTTATCATGTTAGTAGGAGGAAGTTCATTAGTGTATGCAATAAATGATACTAATGCATTTTCTGGGAATCCAGTTGCTCCAACTATACTAGTAGCTAGTAATAATGTAATTAATGCACCGGAAATTGATGGTTATCGTTTTTGTAGGTGTAATAGAGTTGGAAGGAGTTTGTTTAATTGACCCTAATCCAACGCCAAAAACCAGAACCGAAACCAGATCCAAAAACCAGAACCAGATCCAAAAAGTGACACCAGAACCAAATCCAGAGGAACCACAAGTTAAGCTAGGGACACCGTCTCCGGCATGTCCACCTACTATGAACCCTAACTTGCCTTCAGAAGTTCCAACAGGTGATCCAGGAACACCGTCTCCAGCGTGCCCACCGACTGTGGTACCAAATCTACCTACACCTCCAAGTTCACCTGGTGGTGAAGCGGGAACACCAGCTCCAGCAAGTTCACCAATTATGGCACCATTTATGTTAGATTTTTAGCGATGAGTTTGAAGATGTGCAAAAAGATGAATTAAAGAGAATAGCAGGTTTATTTTTAAAACAAATAAATACTACCTATAGAGAATCCTAAAAAAACAAAGATACTCTATAGGTATTTTTTTGTTATTAACTCAAAAATGAGTGTTTTTTTATCGAAACGATCAAATAAAAATGAAAACCAATCTTTTAATTGCATAAAAAAACGTTCAAATCAATCGATAAATTTGATTGTTTTTTTGATTGTTTTTTGCTTGAATTTGATTGAACAGTTGTTATATATTAAGTATAATGAATTTGGGAGTTAAGGAGAATAAGAAATTGGTAAAATGAAAGACAAAAATAATATTTTTAAAAATTATTAGAGGAAACAGGTTCTATAACGTTGCATGAATTGGTAAATTTCTGTGATGTATCAGAAGCCACAATAAGACGTGATCTTACAACTTTAGAAGAAAAGAATTTGTTGTACAGAACTCACGGTGGAGCTGTGAAACGCTCATCTGCACGTGGAAGTGAAGAAAGTGTAGCGATGAAACGCTCAGAATACCTAGCGGAGAAGAAAGAAACTGCAAAGTATATTAATCAAAGTATAATTCAATCCGGTCAAACGATTTATTTAGATGCAGGCACATCTACATATGAATTAATTGATTACTTACGCGATAAGAGAATAACGGTAGTAACAAACTCTACATATCATTTGCCAAAACTTATTAATAATAAAATACATACTATTATTTTAGGCGGAACTTTGAAACATTCAACACAGGCAGTAGTGGGACCTGCGGCTATTGAACAATTAAAAAATTATAGTTTCGATATGTGCTTTATTGGATGTAATGGGGTTGATGAGAATTTTGGAGTTACTACAGCTGATGAAAGTGAAGCATTTATTAAGAGTCTAGCTATTCCAAAACAGTAAGAAAAAATACGTTTTAGCAGATAAAACAAAATTTGGACATAGAAAATTCCAGAAATTTGCTGAACTAGATGAAGTAACGATTTTATCTTATGAGGTACCAGAAAAATATAAAAGTTACAAAAATATAATAGAGATTAAGTAGAAGGAGGAAGTGTAAGTGTATTATACTATAACTTTAAATCCAGCGGTAGATATGTTAACAACAGCAGAAAACTTTGCTCTTGGAAAATTAAATAGAACAGGGGAAGCAAAGTATGTTGTTGGTGGAAAAGGTATCAATATTTCAATGTTATTAAAAAATGTTGGGGTAGATACTTGTGCATTAGGATTTGTTGCAGGGTTCACAGGATATTTTATTAAAACAGAGTTAGACAAACTTGAAGTTAAATATGACTTTGTTGAAACTTTAGGTGCAACTCGTATCAATATGAAGTTAACTACCGAGACTGAAACAGAAATTAACGGTCAAAGTAGTGAGGTTAGTGAAGAAAAATGTTAATGAATTCTTTAAAAAAATTAGATAAACTAACATCAGAAGATGTAGTGTTTTTATCAGGGAATGTTATTGCAGGAATGGGTGTAGAAGATTTTTAAAGCTATCGCAAAAAAAGTATCTGAATTAGGTGCGACATTAATAGTTGATAGTAATAAAGACTTAGTTTTTAGATACATTACAATATAAACCATTTGTAGTAAAAACCTAATGAATTTGAATTAGGTGAAATGTTTGGTGTAACATTAAATGGCTTAGATGAAATATTAGATTATGCTAAAAAAACTTCAAGAACGTGGAGCAAAAAAATGTACTTGTTTCACGTGGAGCAGACGGTGCAATCCTACTTACAGAGGCGAATGAAGTGTTTGAAGTGAATGTAGCAAAAAGGAAAGATTGTTTCAACTGTTGCGACTGGAGATAGTATGTTAGCTATGTTCGTTGCGAAGTATAACGAAACAAAAGATTACGCTGAAGCATTAAAAATATGCTTCTGCAAAGAGGAGGAGCTACATCATTCTCAGTAGGTGTAGGAAGCAAAGCTCTAATTGAAGAACTTGTACCTCAAATCAATGTAAAAAAACTAAAATAGATTAAAGAAAAAAATAATTAAGGAGACTTTTTTTAATGAAATTAACAGATGTTATTAATTATGATTTAACACAGTTTGGTTTTAGTGCATCAAATAAAAATGAAGCATTAGACAAATTGACTACTATGTTAGTAGAAAAAAATGTTATTAAAAGTAAAGACAATTTTTTAAATGCTTTATTAGCACGTGAAGCTCAATCGACAACAGGTGTTGGTGAAAATGTTGCGATTCCTCACGCTAAAAGTGCGGATTTTGACAAAGCTATGATTGTTTACGCTAAAAGTAATGAAGGTGTTGAGTGGGAAAGCTTCGATGGACAACCAGCTAAACATATTTTCATGATTTGTGCACCAGATGGTGGGGCAGATGAACACTTAAAAGCTTTAGCTTCGTTATCTCAAGCTTTAATGGATCCTGAAGTAAAAGCAGGTTTAGATGCTGCAACAACTAAGGAGGATGTGGAAAAAGTATTTTCTGACTTTGTAGCTAAATCAGAAGCACCAAAAGAGGAAAAAAAAGAAGAAGCTAAACCAAGCGGGGAAAAACCTTATATTATTGCTGTTACAGCTTGTCCGACAGGTATTGCTCACACATTTATGGCGGCTGAAAAAATAAAAGAAACAGCTAAAGAAATGGGACTTGATGTTAAAGTTGAAACAAATGGTCAAATCGGTGTAGAAAACAAACTTACTAAAGAAGATATCGAAAGAGCGGCAGGTATTATCGTTGCTGCTGATAAAAAAGTAGAAGTTGCCCGTTTTAACGGACGTCCAACAATTATGACAAAAGTTGCTGATGGTATTAATAAACCAAAAGAACTTATTCAAACTATTTTAGATGGTAAAGCACCAATTTATAATCACGATGGAGCAGAAGATGAAGCAGAAGATTCTGCTGGAGATGAAAGCATTTGGCGTCAAACTTATAAACACCTAATGGAAGGTGTAAGTAATATGCTACCATTCGTAGTAGCTGGTGGTATTCTTATTGCGATATCATTTATTTGGGGTATTAACTCATTTAATCCAGAAGATCCAAGCTATAATAAATATGCTGAAGTGTTATTCTACTTAGGTAAAATTTCATTTAGTATGATGTTACCGATCCTTGCTGGATTCATTGGACGTAGTATTGCGGACAGACCAGGGTTTATTGTTGGTATGGTCGGTGGTATCCTAGCTGATCCAAGTATTCTTAGTCTGAAAAGTGATGTATTAGCGTACACACCATCAGGATTCTTAGGAGCATTAGTAGCTGGGTTCTTAGCTGGAGGAATAATTTCATTCCTTAAACTAGCGTTCAAATGGATGCCTCGTTCATTAGATGGAATCAAACCAATCTTCTTATTCCCTATCTTAGGATCACTAATCATGGGTATATTAATGATTTATGTAATTAACGCTCCAATGGCGTCAGTTATGGTAGGGTTACAAAGTTTCTTAGGTGGTTTAAGTGGAAGTGGAAAATTCATCCTTGGTTTCGTAGCTGCAGCAATGATGGCTATCGATATGGGTGGTCCAATTAACAAAGCAGCATATGTAACAGGTACAGCCCTTCTAACTGCTTCAGGAACAGCAGGTAGTGATGTAATGGCGGCAGTAATGATTGGTGGTATGGTACCTCCATTAGCGATTGCTGTTTCAGCAACAATTAATAAATCTATCTGGCCAAAATCTCAACGTAGTGGTGCATTAGTGAACTATGTAATGGGGTTAGCATTTATTACTGAAGGAGCTATTCCTTTTGCAGCAAGTAATCCATTACGTGTAATTCCACCATTATTCTTATCAAGTGGAGTTGCAGGAGCATTAAGTATGGTATTTGGTTCTGTATCAAAAGCACCGCACGGTGGTATCTTTGCGATAGCAGTAGGTGCGGTAAGTAATCCATTAATGTACTTCCTTGCATTAGTAGTAGGTGCGTTATTAGGTGCAGTATTATTAATTGCTTCACTAAACTTTAGAAAGAATAAATAATATTTAATAACAAAAATCCTTAAAGTTCTAAAAGACTTTAAGGATTTTTTTGTTGTTTAACTAAAACTTCCCCAGTAGCTAGTGCGGATGTTGTTTTTACAGTTGCCTGTAGCCATATAGCGGCGTTCATTAGAATAAGAAAGATAGCTGATCCAGATAAAACCTTCATTCATGATATAACTATCGTAGTTGACTTTTTCTCCGTAGGAGTAATTAGCTACTACATGACCTTGGATGCTAGGTTTATCTCGAACGTTGATAGAAGTAACATTAACTTTGAATTGTCCAGTTTCATCTGTTCGTTGCCATGCATCCTCGTTGTCGTAGCACGGTCTAATAAACCCTACTAGGTGAGTATCATCTCTTGTCATCAACTTAGCTGTACCACCTCGAGAAGGAGTGCCGTCAACATTTTGCTCTACAGAGGTAATTATATTGCCTTGTACTTTGATAACAATACCGACATGACCGTATATATCCCAAGGCCCCCATTGCCAAATAGCTATATCGTCCTGGTGCTATAGTAGTTTCTCCTTTTAAATATCTACGCCAACCTTTAGGAAGTGGGTTTTTCAGATAATCAATAGCGTTGCCAAACATACGATAATTACCAAAGTATTGTGTATATGCCATAGTAAGGTCTACGCACTGTGCTCCATACATACCATCCATATCAATCCAACGATAAAGATTATTTTTAGCCCAATTAACCATAGCTTCTTGTGTAGCCATAAGAATCCTCCTTTATTTTTAAGTTGGTAGTTTTACTATCTAATTTAATTTCGATAATTTTAATTAAATCATTAACGCTTTTTTTCCAATGTTTTTGTAAGGTTTTTATCTAGTTTTTACTATAAAAAAACACCGCAACAAATATTGGGAAACCCTACAGTATTAATAAAAATTAAGAATATCCATCATAAAAAAAGGTGCGACTTTCGTCGCACCCGCCTCCTTCCAAATTATTGAAGAATAGTTTCTTCAGTAGTTACATAAGAGGCTTTTTTTAAATTCTGCTAGTGTGCGTTTTTCATTATTAAAAACTTTTGTAGCAATAATTTTTTGACCTACAGCTTCAGCCTCCGCTTTTGTTAAATTATCTTTTGGATAATTTAATGTAATATGATAAGATTTTTTTATCTGCAGTAGTAAAGTATAAATTTAATTTTTGCATAGTTTAGTTCTCCTTTATTAGATAAGTTCTTTAGTTGTTACAGTTATATTATCGATAGTTTTTGATAATAATTTTCCGATATTATCTCCAACATCTTTTAAAGTAGTCTCATCGACAGTAGTGTTAGCGTCGAAAGTATAGCTTTTTACGACTTGTTTGTCACCTTTTTCTTCGGCGTAGTTTAATTTTAAAACTTTTTTTAATATTCTCATGTAAAAATCTCCTTTTATATATTATTTGTTTTTTTGTCTTAGGCCTCTGACACTATATATATCGAAGGAAAATTCTAAAATTTCCCAAAAAATGTTTAAGAAAATAAAATTAGTAAAGTTAATGTGAATTTATAATGAAAATGTGGTATAATATATTCACTGAAAAAGTGTGAAATGTGATTAAACCGGAATTTAATATACACATTTAAAGGAGTTTTAATTATTATTAAGGTACAAATACTATAATGTAAGGTGATAGGTTTTGAAAAGTTATGGTTTTGTATTGGAAATTTTGAAAAAATAAAGAAGAAGGACTGATAAAAGTGAAGGATAACAAATTATTAAAAGTTTTATGGGGGATTGTTCTAGCGATCTTTTTATGCAGTGCTATCTTTATAGGGATAAGTTATTTCTCTGGTGGGGATAGTTCATCAAGTAAAAAATCGAGTGAAAATTCAACGACAACTACAGACAAAGATAAAGACAAAGATAAGGACAAGGACAAAGAATCTTCATCTGACAACAAAGATGATGAGTCTTCATCTGATGATAATAAAACTGATGAGCAAAAATATAGAGAAGGTCAAGACTCAGACAACAACTCTTCAGACAACTCTTCAAATAACTCATCTGATAACAATGTTTCTAATAGTAGTTCAAGAGAAAATAGAGATAATAACTCGAATAGAAGCAATAGATCATCAAATAGTAGCTCAAGAAACAATAGCTCAAATAGTAATAGAAACACTAACACATCAAGACCAAGTGAAGATAATAGCAGTTCAAATGCTTCAACATCTTCAACACCAGGTACATTTAAAAACTCTCAAGATGCACACAAATATGCTGACGAAGAAATTAATCGTCTAGCTAAAGAGAATAAAAAAGGTTACGAGTACACTTTAGGACGCAATAATAAAGGTGAAGTAACTGTAAATATTAAACCACAAAAATAAGTTTAACTAACTTAAGTTGTGTGCAAGGACAGAGCTTAAGTTAGTTTTTTAAAAAATTAATGTTCTAATTATATACTGTAAATGCTTAGTTTTAACTAACTATCGTTGGTTAAAGAGCTGGGAAAAATCTTTGAAATAACACTAAAAAAATAGAAAAATTTATATAAATCTTAGCTAATTATTAAAAATTAGTGTTATAATAAAATATGAAAATTATCTGATAGAGGAAAAACTAACTATGAAAAATAATAAACTATTTAAAATAATGATAGGACTTGTGTCTGCAATAGTAGTTGTAGGTGTAGTCTATTTTGGTGTTAGTTATTTTAACGGAGAGGATAATCAGAAAAAGACTAATAACCAAGTTACAGAAAAGAATGAAAGTAAAAATGAAGATAAATCAAATAATAAAGAAGAATCATCAAATAAAAACGAAGATAAAAAAGATGATAACAACAGTACTAATCAAGAAAGTCAAGGAAATCAACAACAATCTGGTTCACAATCTAAGCAATCATCGAATAACAATGCTAAGAATGTAATCACAAGCCCTAGCCATGGGTCAAGTAGCTCTAATGCATCTAGTGGTGTAATAAAATCACAAGAGTATGGTGGGAAAAAGATTTCTGGAAATGAAGGATTAGGAACAACAGGAAAAGTGTTTAAATCACAAAAAGAAGCTATGGAATTTGGGAATAGTGAGGTTGCGCGTCTTGCTAAAGAAGATCGTAAATCAAGACAATTCTCTGTAAGTAAAAGTAGTCAGGGATGATGGTTCGGTATTAGGGTGGACAGTTGATATATATTTAGACAATTCAACTTCAACTAATAGTAATGATAAAAATGAGAGCAACTAGAAAAATCTAGTTGCTCTATTAAAATTAGGATAGAATTATGAATACTCTTTGTTCTTTAAATATAACACAATAGAATTGTCTAGTCAAATAATTGAAAGTGTTTTAATCAAGAGGGGAAATATGCGTATAGGAATAATAGCTGAATTTAATCCACTTCACAGTGGTCATAAATATTTAATAGATCAAGCAAAAAAATATAATAGAAAAAATGGTGGGGGAGAAATTGTCTGTGTTATGAGCGAATTTTTTCACGCAAAGAGGAGAAGTAGCTATAGTAGATGGTTATATTCGAGCTGAGCAGAAGCTGTTCGAGCAGGCTGTGATATGGTTATTGCTCTTCCTTATTTAGCAAGTGTTGCTTATAGTGATGATTTTGCCAAAAAAAGTATAGAAATTTTATCGAATTCAGGAATTACACATCTTATCTTTGGAACAGAAGATACTTCTATAGAAACGTTTGAAGAAATTTATAATAAACAACAGAATATAACTGAAGTACAGTATAGAGAATTGTTAAAGCAAGGATATAACTTTGCGACTATTAATAGTAAAATACTAGGGTTACAAAATGATATCCCAAACTTTATTTTAGCGTATAGTTATTATAAAAATATTCGTAAATATGCGCCTCATATTAAACTTTTGCCGGTTAAAAGAGAAGGTCAAGGGCTTAATAAAGAAGAGGTAGAAGATAAACAATTCTTAAGCGCCACAGCAATTAGGAAAAATATAGATAATAGCGCGGTATCAAACTATTTATCTAAAGAAATGATTGAAAATATTCGAGCAAGCAAAATTTTATCGGAAGAGGACTTTTTTGACTTAATAAAATATAAGATAGTATCTCTAGGAAAAGTGGGGTTAAAAAACATATATGATGTCAATGAAGGTCTAGAAAATAGAATATATGACATGGCGAATATAGCCGATAACTATCAAGAGCTGGTAAATAGTATATCTACAAAAAGATATAGCAAAAAGAAAATCCAAAGAATATTATTACACATATTAACTAATACAACAAAAAGCTGATTACAACGAATTTTTGGAACAAAAGTATTTAGAATATTAGCGGCTAAAGAAGATAAAGCTAGTATAATACGAGAAATAAATAATCAAAGCAATATTACTTTAGTACCAGTTTTAAATAGTAAGACTAGCGGTTATTTTGTTCATGATATAAAAAGTATCTCGCATATATAATTTAAAAAGCACAACAAGAAGATATATTTAGGAAAAATATAATATTAATAAATAAAAGAAGTGACTTGAATTTTATCAAGTCACTTCTTTTACATACTAGGTTCTATATAAAACTCTTTATTCTTATTTTTATGTGAACGTGTAGCTATAAAGTATACTGTTAGTAGGAATACTGCAGTAATTACCCAGTTTACAGAGTCTGCAAGACAGATTGCTAAGAATCCAAATGTATCTGTAAGGAAAAATTACTATAACAACACGGTTGATTAACCTCGATAATACCCTGCCATCATCGCAGTAATTGGGAATCCGTATCCTTGTAATGCACTACGATAAAGTATTATAAGGCCTAAAGGAATATAGGCAAGAGTTACGTTGTTAAAGTAGGTTACTGTAGCATGTGTTAATTCTTCGTTAGGTGCGGTAGTAAATAATGAAATAAAGTTTGGTCCGAAGAATCTAATAACAATTGTACTAAAAATAGCGCAACCTATTGTAATTAATGTCGTATATTTAACGGCTTTTGGTATGCGGTACATTCTTTTAGCTCCGATGTTTTGGCTAATAAATGTTGAAATAGCAGTACCTAAAGCAACGTAGACATAAGATACAATATTTTGAATACGTACACCTACACTGTATCCGGCGATATAGTTAGTTCCAAATCCATTAAGAAATTTTTGAACAACTATTAGTCCGATACCTGTAAAAGAAAACTGCATTCCCATAGGAGCGCCTTGTAAAATAAGATTTTTCATATGAGAGATATCTAATACAGCATCTTGTTTAGTAAGTCGTATTTGAGGGTATTTTCTGTTTATATAAATATAGCAACAAAGAGCCGAAGTACTGTGCGATTATAGTTGCCACCGCGCTTCCTTCTACTCCCCAACCAAATACAGCAACAAAAACATAAGCTAAAATAGCATTTATTACTACTGAAAGTAATAAGAATAAGACGGGAGTGAAACTATTACCGATACTTCTAAGAGTAGCAGCGAATAAATTGTAAATTAAAGAAGAAGCACAACCTATATATAATATAAATAAGAATTTATGTGCACCATCAAACAACTCGGCTGGAGTACTAATAAGCTCAAGAAGATAAGAGTTGACTAATGATAGAACAATAGTAAATACTATTCCGATAATAATAGATAAAATAATAGAGTTAAAGAAATATTTCCTAAACTCTTTAAAATCACCAGCTCCAAAGCTTCTGGCCATAATTACCCCGAAACCGTAGGCAGAACCAATAAGAAATCCCATAACAATGAAGTTGATAGGGTTTGCGACACCTACGATAGCTATTCCACTTTCTCCTACGTAATGACCAAGAATAATAGAGTCAATAATTAGGTATAAGTTTTGAAGTAGCCCTCCAATAAAAATAAAAATAGAAAAGTGTATTATTTTTGATAATATAGGACCTTTGGTCATATCATGCATAAAAACACCTCTTTCTAATTGTTTGCAAAGTTCTAAATAAATTTTTATAATATGTTATTTAAAAACATCATAGTAATTTTTAAACTAGAATCAATGGAAAATCAATTGAAAATCAAAGAGGTGTTTCAAAAAGAAAGTATAAATTACTGAATAATTTTATTTAATATACATCTCTTTTAAAACACCTTTTGAGAGGAGGAAACATTTATTTGTTTTAATTGTGTTTTTGTATTTAGCAAAAGTGGTGGTACATTTGTTTTTTTATACTTTTTAATAATCTATAACCCTGTGATTTAGAAATCTTTCTTAATTTTATAGTTTTTATCAAAATTATTAGTTTTCATAAATGTACTAAAAACTCTTTTTATTGATCTGTCAATTCGCTATCTATACTTGAAAAATTCAAACTTTATGATATTAAAGTCAGGTTCAGAAAAATAGAGTAGTTTTTCTACCTCTTCAAAATTAATTATTTTTTGTCGATTTCTACGACTGGATTTTCATCGATAATTTTTCTTTTTCATTGTTGAAAAAGAAAATTTATCAAAATCATCTTTTTAATCTCCCCAGCTTCTAGAATCAAAAACTAACAAGTAAACCATCTAACGCAAAACCCATAGAACTCCCTATAATCTTTAGGTGCGATGTTAACCTTTTTTTAAGGCTAATAGTATTAATTGTTGTTTTTTCTTCAACTAATTTTTGAAATTCTTCTTCCTGTTTATCAGAAAGATTATAGTCTTTCATACTTTTTTACCTCCCTAAAAAAAGACCCTCTCTCATATATATACCTTAAAAATCTAAGGTTTGTAACAAAAATTAATAATAATCATCAAATTTAATAAGATCTTTTCTTAATTTCTTAAGTATTTTATCCCTTTGTCTACTTATAGCCATAGCGTTTGTATGTCTGATACTAGCTAATTTTTCTGAGAGAATAATTTTTAAAAATATATGCCTAAAAATTATTACTTTTTTTCACTCTTATCTAGCTTATTTATAGCCTTATATAATGCATTATAAATTTCTTTTTGTTTCATAAAGTTGGCTTGGTAAAGACCTAGTATCTTTGACCTGATTAACAGCGTTAAAGCTCTCTGTATCATAACTGGAAAAAAATGTATTAATTTATTTTTGATCTAATTTTTGTATAGTAATACCTATTGTCTATTGTTTTTAATAAGTTATATTTTTTTCCTTGAGATAAACACTTTTTCTTGTTTATTATGATGAATTTTTCATAATTCATACTCCTTTATATAAAATTAATAAAAAGTATAAACACGAAGAAGAAAAAAAGAGATATTAAAAAGGTACTAATAATTATATAATATTTCTCAAAAATAGGAAATACTACAGAAAAAAATCTACATTTTAATATTCTCCTATAATACAAAATAGCTATATATAATTATAGTTTTATGTTATAATTGTTTTATATATATAAAAGGAGATTAATATGCAACCATTTAAAAGAACAACAGAAAAAGTTTTAGCGTGGATAGCTAATGCATTGTTATTTATTTTCACAGGAGCGTTAGGGTTAGCAATTTTTACAGGATTAGGAAAACAACTAGCGGAAAATCCAGACTTTATAAAAGGTTATTTAAGAGAGGCACCTCCTGGACAAACAGCAGCGGATGCAGCAAGAACGTTAGATATAGCTTTTAAAGTAGGCTTTTATTATATTTTTAGTATTAGCTGTACTTGCTTTGGTGGCAACATTAACAATGAAGTCTAGAATAGTATCAGGTGTGTTATTTTTATTAACTGCGATAGGAGTAGGGTTATTTTCATTTTTACTATTCTTCCTAATTTATATACCATACTTAATCGTAGCTATTATGTTATTTGTAAGAAAAGAGCCGGAGCAACTGCCGTTTAATCCGTATATGACTAATGGAGGATATCCTTACAGTACACAAAATAATCAGAATAACCAAGGACAAGAAACGTTTAATCAAAATATAGATGGTACAAACTATCAAACGACAAATACTCAAAATAATAACGAGGAAAAAGTAGATAAAATAGAATATCTATAAAAATAAAGAGGAGTTGACATTTTGTCAACTCCTCTAATTTTGTTAATTTTATGAAAATCTTGCCTTAATTGTAGTAGGTATATTTTCGTAAACTTTGATTGTTACGAAGAATAAGAATGTTACTAATGCACCTTTAAGAAGGTTAAATGGAATAATTCCTGCAGTTACAATAGTTTTAACGTTTTTTGTAATATCAGCTAAGTCCATAATATAACCATATGCTGGTAAAAGAACAAAGTAGTTGAATAGAGACATAAATGCTGTTATTGCTAAAGTAGCTACTACGCCACCGATAATAACCTTAGTGAATCCTTTTTTGTAGAATAAAACAATGATGCTTAAGAAGATAAATTCTACAGCTAAGTTAGCTATGGCTCCAGTTGGCTCATGTGTAATAAGCGCAAAATGCAAGAAGTTTTTTAGTAAAGAAACTAAAAGTGCATGTTTGTAGTCTATTAATAATAGAGCCATAAACAATGGTATAAATGTAAAATCAAACTTTAGAAACGGTGGTAAAAATGGTACCGCAAAGCTAAAGAAAGATAGAAGTAGTGCAATAACTGCAAGCATTCCACTTAGTGTAAGTGAATGAATATTTTTTTTGTACATATTGAACCTCTTTCCATCTTCATAGGCGAAAAAATAACCGCCTTCCAATTATGTAAAGGTGATGTAATAAGGGTAGCTAAATAAATCTATCAGAGATAGATAAATATCATTATTCTTATTTCATCACGCTTCAAATAATATACTAAAGCGGGACTAAAGGTATGGTTGATTCGGTTAAAATATAAATTGAAAATATCATAAACAAATATTTATCAATTAATAAGTTAAGTGAATACGACTATATCTTCTATCATCCAGACTGTACTGTCGGTTTTGGAATTTCACCAAATCAGCTTGCGCTCGCGGACTTTAACCGCCGGTCGGGAATTTCACCCTGCCCCGAAGATAATTAAATTTTTATAGTTTTATTATAAACCCTAAACTAAAAAGTATGTAAATAGAAAGTGCTTAGAATTTTTTTAAAAAAATTGATAGTAGTCTGAAGCTACTATCAAATATTTTTATTTAATAATTTAAATTTTTATATAATTAATTTTGATTATGCAAGGTAAGCTTTTAGCATCCAAACATTTTTTTCTAATTGTGTTTTAACTCCCTAAAAGCAAAAATCAGATGTTCCTTTGATCTCCTTCAGCTTCTGAACTTTCCATAAGTTTTTGATAAATCGTTAATTAATAATTCAAAGTCGTGGAATACTTCTGCAACCATTTCAGAAGTAGTTTCTTTTTCTGTAGCTTCTTTAATAGTAGCTAATTCTAAAGCACCTTTAAGTGTAGAAACTGGACGCCCTCCAATAGCTAATAATCTTTCTGCGCCTTCATCAAGAGTTTCTGTAGTGTAGTTATAGTAGTTTTCGAATACCCGTGTAGAGTGTAGAAGTCGCGACCAGATACATACCAGTGGAAGCTATGTAATTTAGTATAAAGAACTGTTAAGTTTGCTACAAGTTTGTTTAAATCTGTTTTATGTGCCATAATATTTATCTCCCTTTGTATATAATGTATATTATTGATTATAGCACTGAAAAATAGTTGTAAAGGTTTGTTGCTTATGATAGTTATTGAGAATTGATATCCATATAAGAAGTTAGAGGATAGAGTATTGTTGTTAGAATAATTATATCTGAGTTTCAAGTTTGCAATATTTTATTTATGTTGTTAGAATAAAAGAAAAACGCAGGAGGAGAACATGGCTAAAATATGCATATTTTTAATTAATTTATACAGAAAAATATATATCTCGTTACACGAAGCCTCGCTGTAGATTTTTCTCCCTACTTGCTCAAGTTATGCAGTAGAGAGTTATCAGAAATTTGGATTTTTAGGGACATATTTAACCGTTAAAAAGATTACTGAAATGCCATCCATTTTTATAAGGGTGAATACTTTGATAATGTTCCGTTGTTTAAAGAGGATATATTTAAATTTGGTAGAAAGAATAAAATAAAGCTCTATATTTATCGTAGTAAAGGCTATTGATAAATATAGAGTTTTTATTAAAAAGGGAGGGTTGACTATTGCTAGCCAAACCCTGTGGGGGCGGAATTTTTTTGAATAAATATAGAAAATAGGATTGACTTTTTGCTGAGGTGATTAACTATAGTTAATTTGCCCAGCAACAATAACTGTTTGTTTTAACCCTATGCAATATAAAAAGTATTTGTGAGGTAACTCCTCATTTATTATCCACAAATTCCAACTGTATTTATGTTATTTCTCAACACTGTTTCCTGCATCTAACCATGCGGCAATTCCGCCCGGGAATCTATAGACATTTTTGAAACCTGCTTCTTTAGCGATAAGTGCGCCAACATGACTTCGTTCGCATCCTACAAATCCACAATAAAGAACGATTTTCTTATCTTTATCATCACCTAAAGCTTTTAAGAAAGCTTCTTTTTCTTCTGGTTTTACTTCATCAAGTTTAGTTGGTAAAACTGCGTTGACAGCTGTTTTAATATGAGATTTTTTAAAACTATCAGCTGGCATAGTATCAACAAGAATCATACTTTCGTTGGTGTCTAGAGCTTTTTTAAGCTCATCTGCACTCATAAGATTATAATCACCAGTTTTAACGGCGTTTACTAGCTTAATTGCTGCTTTTTCTACATCGGCTTCTTTGCCATCTTTATAGGTACGTGCAGTATTGTCACTGCAACCTACTAAAGTAGTAGCTAATAGAAGGCTGGATAAACCTAGTGACAGTCTTTTAATTTTTTTCATAAGAAAGGTTCCTCCTAATATTCTTTACACATATATTATAACATATAATAGGGTAAAATAAATGATATATAACAATTGAAAGCTTGTAGTATAATGTTTTAAAGCGATTATATTAATAAAATGATGAAGTAATAATATAATTATTATTACATGTAAAATGTAAAATTATATTTTAGAAAATATCCATTATATTAAAAATATTATGTATCTTTTGTAAATAAAATAAGGAAAGGAAAATAGTATAAATATATTAAAAATAGGATAAAAAAATATAATAAATGGAAATAAATTAATTATTATTTTTTTCTTTAAAATTTTTTTAAAAAATAAAAGGTCTAGATTACTAGACCTTTTATTGATATTAGTTATTCTTTTTTATTCCTAACATTGCTTTAACGAAATCTGGCATTTCTTGACTATTTCCTTGATTTGATCCAGTATTATTTGCTTCTCGTTTAGCTAACATTTCTTTAACAAACTCCGGCATTTTTGGTTCGCTTTCTTTGAACTCATCAAAGGTTGATTTTTCTGGGTTGTGGAAAGTATACTTATTGTTTTCGTGCTTTCTAATAGTTGAAACCAATGCCTTAATTAATCTTGGATCATAGTTAGGCATAGGTGGTCGGTGGTACTTAACGTCGAATTCTTCACAAAGTTCCTTACATTCAACATCGTTATCGTACAATACTTCAACGTGCTCACTAATAAAGCTTAATGGAATAAATATATAGTGTTCTGGATGTTTCTCTTGAGCTCTTAAATACTCTAAAACATCAGGTTTTATCCATGGCATACCGATATCACTTTCACTTTGCCAAGTATTTACATAATTATCAGGATGTAAATCTAATTTATTTGCGATAATATCAGTCATATTATAAACTTGTTCAACATATGGATCGTTGAATTTAAATGCTATTTCTGGAACGCTATGTGCTGTGAAAATTGCCTTATAGCTACTCAGTTTTTATGTCGTTTTCTATGATTTTTAATTTCTGTCTACCCAATAGTTAATAAGTTCTTCTTCTTCGTACCACGATTTTTATAATATTAAATTTGATTTTTATCACTTTTAATAAATCTTTCATAACCCATTATTGAATAAATAGAGTAATGAGGTTCTAGTACTAAACAAATACATTGCTCTATTCCATCATTTTCCATAGTTTTGATAACATCTGGAATAAATGGTCTTGAGAATTTATTTGCGAAGTATATTGAATATTCTTCACCTAATTCATCTCTAAGTAATTCTACTTCTTTTTGTAATTTCTTGAAGTGGTGATTGTTTAATTTTTTAAATAATTGCCTAGCAATAAGTTTATTTCATCGTCGTTAGGACGTTTTCCTTTTCTAATGTTAGTAAAAAAACCTGCATATCCCATTGAAATCATAACTTCTGGTGAACCATAAGTCATAACAAGAATAGATTTTTCATATAAATAAATACCTCTCAGTTAATGTATAAATTTATTATAGCACTGTATATACGAGAAAGCACGAATTTTTTTATTTAAGAAGAGTCGGAGATTTATAAGGAGAAGAGAGATTTATAGTTGAAAAAAAGAGAAAAAGAGTTATTATCAATAGTAAAAGTATAAAATATACTTTTTTGTGGATAATGAATATCCATGTTGTTTTTTTATAAATGTGAAATTTTATATGTTAAAAAAAGGAGGCGGAACTATGAAAAAGAGATTAGTAGGGGCGGTAACATTGATTACAGCAGTAGCGGGGGTTATTTATATGAAAAAAATAATCCAAAAATATAAAGAGATAGTTCAAAAAGTAAAAAAATGCAGATGCCCGTGGTTTATATGAAAAAAATAATATTGAAAAGATAAGTTAGCTTTTACAAGTAAAGCTAAAATAAAAAGATTACAAAGTAGATTATGAAAGCATTAGAAATATGGGCGAAAAAATATTTGCAAGGTTGATTATTAATAATAATGAAAAAGCTAATATTGAAATTTTATGAGTGATGATGCGCAAGAAGTTGAGGAAGTGGGTCATTCTGAAGAAGTTGATAAAATATTGGAAAGTAATGAAGAATATCGAAATAATCCTCTGAAATGAAAAATTTCAGAGGATTGTTTTTGTGTTTAGGGAATAAAGTATTAGAAATTTATATAAAATAATTAATTTTTGGTATAAAAAAATCACTTTTTAATAAAGGG
>BNJT01000741.1_pt1 | contig 240526 bp, 280 predicted proteins | sample 8540491 | NCBI WGS metagenome assembly BNJT01 (sample SAMD00202455, study PRJDB9452) | human saliva metagenome | host: Homo sapiens
GATGTTTTGGCGACTGGATTTGAGGGTGCAAGTGCGATATTTAATTGGTATTAATAGTAAGGCTGTCAAATTTTGCTATAGTCTTGTAATTCAGCGAGAATTGATATTGGTCATCTTTCGAATTAGTTTCATCACGGTGTTGGAAATTTAGCAGGTTATTATAATCAGAGACACGAACCAATGGGACGGTAACTTTTGATATGGGCTTCCTTCCCCGTCTAACTCTGACGGTAAAATTTAACCATAAGTAAAACTTCTGTCAGCGCCATAAACGTTCAACATGATCTTTAATATCCTTCGCAAGATTTGGATTTCGATCAAACTACTATTCTGGTGAACGATTTTCTTCATATAGGCCTGCGAAATGCAGAGCAGCTTTCCTGATCATTAGACATCTGGGATAATAGCCAGCACTACCATTCCGAGCCGTAAACCGCGAGATAATCAGTCAACTCAGCCACTTGGCATCGACTGGCGTATTGTAAAATAGTTCTCTTTTCGTGATTCATTGGTTGAGAAGTGACGAAGAATACTAATCGTGAGGAACAACAAAGACTTTATCAAAGACTGTGAAATTGGCAGATATTTACCTTGCTGGAAATCTGGCAGAAGACGAAAGGAATTTAGACCCTTAGTAAAACTTTTTTGCTGCGGGTGACAATTTCCATAATCAAACCAGAGTGACAGAAGATTGGGAAATTAAACTTCCAGCAATAACAAGCAAAGGAGTTATCGACTTTTGGTCCATGAGAGTTATGTCATTACACACCAATAAGCATATTAAACACAGAAACGAAACGACAGAAGACGATGGCGCGAAGTAACGGATTTTCAGAAAACTTGGTTTTACCTGCAACCACGTGAATTTCAATTATCTTCAAACAAGCAAGCGTGAAATGCGATGAGATAGATCGGGCCGAGCAAAAAAAGAATATGGTGTCGGCTTTTTCGGAAAAAACAAAACAGGGCTATCCCTGTAGCCTCTGAAAAGAGTTTGGCGATTAGGACACTAATTAATAGGAAACACCAATACCAGTAGAGAGTCCCGCCCGAGGAAATTACGCCAATCATCGAGTTTCGAGAGAACTGAAGTTTGCGCCTCATACCGAGGTAGGATCGTTGTGATTCTTTTATTTGACAGTTTAATCGAGAGCAGGAGGCGTAGATAATCACTGAGGCCGGGTTTGAAACCTCAGCACAGAGGGGCTGCGACAAAATCGACGATAGGTTGCGAGGTGTTGTTCAAAACGCTGCCTGAGAGCCGACAGTTAAAGCTTAGAAGAGCGTAACACCGAGCACTAACGTAAAGAAATAAATCGCATAATCATGATGCGCATTTCGAGCAAGCTAAATAACGCTCAGCGTCGCTCCACAGGGTGAACATCACGCGGATTCGTCGAATTGCTTGCGAGGTCTTATTTTCGGTGAATTCGTAAACGTTTTGACCATCTTTAATGGGGCCGTGCGGGATGCAAAGCTTTGGCTGAAAAGCATCGTGGTGACCGCCAGGATGGCCTGAAGTTCTTTGATTCAGATAAACCGAAACGTTCGAGGAAGTTTGAAGACTTGGAAGATCCATTGCACAATGAGCTCGCTCAGCGAAGTGTTCGGATTAAGTGATAATAACGAGGCAGGAAACTTACACGTTGTTTTGACCGCGAGAAAGTTGATGCTGCGGAACTTTTGTAAAGATAACTAATATCGAGATTTTTAGCGACGGCTTTGACTTTTCGTCGATTTCGGAAGCATTGCATTCCTGGTCGAAGACAACGCGATATTTTCATGACAGGTGAGATTATCGAGGAGATTAAAATCTGGAAGATAAAACCAGGTGATTCACGGCGGAACGATTGAGTTTTTCTTTGGGTTCGTGATATCGGTACCGTCACGGCGAGGAATTTGACCCAGGAGTTGGACGGTCGATCGTGAAGTCATGTTTAAGGTAGTACTCTTACCAGGGCGGAGCAACTAATCGCAGAAATTCGCTTGAGAGAAAGATTATCGATGACGCTGAGGCTATGCCAAAAGTCTTCGTAACACCGGCAGAAAATTTATGTATTTACCTCTAACAAATAAATTGATATGACTGATTTGGCTTTAGCATAAAGTGACAACCCTCAATTATTATAGATAGATTTGATGAAATTACCGAAAAAGTCAGACAGGATCGAAAATGCTTCATTTACTTCGCGCGGAGTGGGGCCAATTTATGGCTGGGCGATAAGGCGGAAATATTAATCATCGGTCAGGCAGGTCGAGACTGGGAAGGCGGGTGCGCTTTCATGAACTCGTCTGGCGAAGCTTTCGCGATGGATGAGTGTAAGTGAAGAGAGAGTTTTACTCTGAAAAGGTGCGATTCTGTAATGGATTTTATTATCCTGGTAAAGGCAAGACCGGCGACCTACGAAAATTTATCGCGGAAGACTGTCTGAAATGCAAAAATTGATGCAGGTATCAAACAGCAATTTTGAGTTGGACAATAGATAGTATTTATCTCAGTTCCACAGCTAAAGAAAAGTTTAACCGAGCAATACGCGCATTCGGGATTATCACCGAATATTTTAATCATTCACCCAAGCCCACTAAATTTCATGGCGGGCGAAGAACCCATAGTTCAGAAGAGGTGATGCCTGTATTACAGGAGCAGTGAAGAAGGAAATTTTAGAATAATTTTAACTATTCTCAATACTTTGATTTTTGGATCCTCCGCAGAACTTGGCAGCCTGCATGAATTAAGATTGGCGGCGGCAGGATTGGTACACTCAAGCTCCTTCATTAGAGATTGGGTTCAGTCTTGGCACTGCCGGGTCAGCTTATCTTCTTGGCCTTTTCCGGAATAATTGCACGAAGGCCCAGCGAACTCTTTCTTGTAAGTAGGCGTAATACATGTACCTTATTATATTTTTACTTTCGTTCCGCGACGGTGTTTGAAACTGCCGCTTTCAGTGACCGTCAACGCCTGTGAGCGTGACCTTCTGACATAGCGCGCGACCGATGGGTCTATCAGTGCGGACTCAGGCGCAAAAAGCCTTCGCCATCAGCATCGGGAATTGCAGGTGAGCTCGGTGAGTCAAACCTTCACGCCAAATTGACCTGACCAGCATATGAGCTCGGAACGCCGTCGCGCAAAATATCACACGCTCAAGGTAGATGTGGAATGAATATGAGCCGGTTTTAATCGCAGATGCTGAAGTCAATTAAATCCTCCGCCATACGCTTAGTCAAAGTCGGCGATGACGCGTTGTTTTGGGGAACTACGGTCTTCCGTTTGTACGTGATATCAATCAGCCTTCAGCAATTGAACTTCGATTTCCGGATCAGGTCCGGATGGACCAGTCAACGCTCAGCTGCGCTTTGGTGACTTTGATTCCTTATTTTCCGGGAGATGGCAAACTAAGCTTCGCGGCGAATATGTTTCAAATTCGTAAAGTTAGAGACGTTATGGTGCGCTCGATAGGCAAGGAAACTATATTCGACTGGGTGGACTTTGGCGTGGTCACCGTACGCACCGCGTACCTGCGGCAAAGTCCGCGCCGCAATTCGTCGACCAATAAGAGAAAATCGGATGGCTGAGATGTGCCATTGGCTCCCCAGCCTTGCAGCCATCTAGGTGGCGAGAATGGTTTTGTTTCCTTCAAAACCAGTTCTTTCAACATTTCGAGGATCATAACGGTGCTGAAATACGTTGTGCTTCTGAATATTGCTGATTAGCTCAGTATTTTAGACGTTCGTCAAATTCGAGCCGGAGATTAAGTCGATAGCGCGATCGAGTTGGTATCTCTTTCAGGGGTGGCGGTATTGGGAAGATTAAACTTGGTGGGTTTTTCCGGGACTTAGCGGTGAGTGGTGGATGGTTTGGCTTCCTCAAACATCAAAAGCATTCAGAACGATGGCAATTTCACGGAGGCCTGGAAAGATCAATGGTGTCGCCGCCAACCCAAATTTCCGCTCAAAGCGAGATCATTACATTATTGCATGGCGACCGGACTAAATCATCTGGGTTGGTTTGGTTGAAGCAGCGACTGGTAGAGTATTTCGAAATTACCTGCCAAGTATGACCAGTTTTTCGAGATGCAGGGACATTTCGGTGTAATGATCAGAACGATCTTATTACACGAAGGCAGAGCCGATGAAGTAGTGTCTGGACGCGTAAATAGTAAACATGTAGCATGACACTGAACGGTCAATTTCGTCGTGGTAATGGAATATAAATATAAACCTCAGCGATTACTGAGCTTGGCTGATATTAATCGAAGTAAAACAAAATAATGCCTGTTCTCGGGAAAATTCACGGAACTCAATTAAAACTGGGCAGCCAGGTTTGTTGCTGAGCAAATTCAAGTTGGCTGAACGTGCCATGACGGGGTTCATAGTAAGTACAAGATCGTCTGCACACAAGTAGGGTTTATCACGAATCCCCATTTTGAGGCCACATGTCGTGAGCAATTGCCATAAACTGATCACGAGTGGGTTAATTTCTATAGAACCAGAAACTCTGGCATGCCTATATATTATACGAATTTTGGTAGTTACATAAAATTGCCTAGTGCATCAGAGTTTTAATTTTAACATTTTAGTTTTGATATATATTATCAGAGTATTAGAGATTTTAGCTTTTGTTTTGTTATCACGACAAAAAGTTCCTTTCGAGGTTTATTCTGACCTTGATTTATGAAAATTGTATGAATTGGATTTACGTACATATAGTTTGGGTTTTAACGAAGAATTTTAACGGTTGCCGTTTCTTGACACGCTACAAGTATGTACGTCTGGATATTTTCAGAGCTGTGCGGTGCAAACTGACTGTGTTTTATTCTAGGCTGGATATCTCCTCACAAGTCCCTTGCCAACTTCTACTATCCCAGAAATATGAATAGCATGTCTGCTGACATTGGGTGGGGATGGAAGGGTATATCTGGTTCAGGTATTGGATTATACCACAGAAAAACTGAAGTCAGAAGGACTTACTTATAAGGACATCCTGCTAAAATATCCCAATGAAAAACCCCGACAATTTACCATTCTTGTTTAATTGGAGCCAACGGTGTACAGATGGACTGGACACGGTCAATGCGATTATTCAAAATTCAACTAGAATATTGTTATATTTGAGAGGAATAATATAAACTGGTATCTGGTTCTACACGTAATTCTTGAAAACCGCCTTATTGAGAATCTTTCTCCCTCTTTTCAATTTTGTTTAAAATATAGGCCAAATCAAAAAGATGTTGAAAATCCATCTATAGCCTTCTGCTTTTCCAGGTTTCAATTCTTCTTGGAATGCTTCGTTATCAGACCACCCTCAAATATGTTCGCTCAGTAACACACATGATATGAATAGATGTTCCTTCATAGGTATTACAATAGTTAGTTCATTTTTATGCTTAAAACTCCCTCTTAAATGAGCTACGTTATTAGATACTGATCTTCAGTGATGATATTTCGACTACTTTTGTTAATTGCTTTCACTCAACATTTATAATTATAATGCTAAATCACTAGTTACTATATTTTCTTATGATACATTCTATTATGAGTGCAAGTTATATCAGTTAATTGCTCTCAATTTGTAGTTTATTTCAAAATAGATACATTGCTGAGCTGGTGTTAAATTTCATCATCATGTAACGCGGACACAAGATTTCCATTCTTCTTAGGATAAACTAGAATATAGAAATATTACGATGTCTCAACTTCAGCCTCATTTTTATGATGAAATAGAGGTATTCATATCGGTGGTGCAGACCGTGGGCTGATTTTGATAAATCAGAAAACTCATGCAGGCCCAACTTCTTCTTCTAAGATATCAATCTTCTGGCATTTGATGTTTTGAGATAATCTCCTTAATTCATTCCAGTCATTTCCCATTCTACCAAAAATTTTTATTTCAGATAAATAATTTGCTTCTAAATGCTGAAACTTTAATGTTTATATTTTTGACGATCAAAACCAGCTTTATCCAGAACTCAATTTTATTATAATATTCTTTGCTCTTTTCCGATTTGATATTAAAAAAATCGCGAAGAATAAAATCAATCTTTATAGGAATGCTTCAGTCGTTGGACAGATATGATTATGAAATCTTCATCCCAGTTTCATTTCACTGCTTGCGAGAAAAACCTGTCATCACGAGGAATCCTTGGCTAACAAAATATGGTTTTCTTCAGCTCTCCAGGCCTAAGCATGTCTTTGCCACTAACAGTTGGATGTCTATAATATTCTGCCGCCGACTACAACCTTTCTTCCTACATATTTCAATAATGAGGATATCTGGAGAAAAAGATAACAATGTTGTTTTGGTTTAATCTTCAATGCATCTTTTGCCATTATTGACAACATAAATGTGTGTTTATCATACAGAACTTCTTTAAGCTTTTGGGCGCAATAAAAAACCACTTCATAGCAGCAGTTTTTCTGCTATTAACGGATTGGTGCCGAGACTTGGACGAACCAGCACGCCGTGAACACCTTGCCTAAGGCGCATTTGTGCCACTAATTTCCTGCTCAGGCATGCAGTAGCCCTATAAAAATTGTGAAGATTGTTCAAGTTTGGATTGAACCTGATTTTCTAAAGTAGAAGGATTTTTGCGATTCGATTGGGATTCCTAGATGCGTTGAACTGGGGCTTCTGGGCTAGGTAGAGTAAATTCAACAGCAGCCAGACCTGGGAAACAGGAATGGATTAACTGAAGACTAAAATTGGACTGAGCTGGCGTTCAATGACAGCTGAGCTGGAACTTCAGCAGTAAGCGGCTGGTGACAACTTCAATGTGCTGGTGTAGTCTCCGTAGTAGTCACTGTGTATTCAGACAGAGGAAATAACAGATTCTTGCACGTTTTCCCCACGGACGTAACAAGTATTCATATTTTTGATCAGTGGCCAAAACTAGCATGATTGGTGAGAAGAAAATCGTTAAATGGAAGAACTAGCTGTTTTACCAAAAGCAACAGGTAGTTTATAACGAGAAAACTGAAATTTCAGAATCAAACCGAGCACTAAGTCAAGTCAAGAGACAGCGAACAACATTTGGTTCCATCATAAAACCATGAGGCCAAATACCGAGATAACCCTGCCCATCTTTTCTCATATAAATTTTCTTGTCAGAGAACACTTGCCAGCAATGGTGGGAAATAATTATGTATTGGGTAATAATATTCAGAGGCAAACTCCACGCGGTCAGCATCTTAATGTACTAATTATTGCTAAAATAATCAAATCTTTTGAAAGTTTATAAACTAATTTACATAAACTTTAATAAAATTACACTTTGAAAATCGTATTACGGGCAGCGCAAAGCCTTGGTGAAATAATTTCAACGCATCAAGTTGATGTGGATCAAAATTGGCCGGATGAACCAGGACCGAAATTCTTTCGCAAAGAGTTTCGGTGAGTGGCAAGGTAATCAGCCAGACTTTCAGTATAATTTATCATATGGTGGGTCGGCAAAACTGATGTCAGAAACGGTTCGAAAGTCAGAGCTTCCCGCTTTTGCTTAAAATTTAGCACCTGACTTGATACCGAGTTTTCAACGTTTTGGCGATCAATTCACGCATTTCACGATGAACTTTCGATAAACTGGCTGCCGGCGCCACGGACGGGTTCTCAAAACCCAGTACCAGTACCGGCGACACATCGGTACCACTTTGCCTCGGATGAGACGATAAAATTCACCGTCGCTGAACGTTTCGCGTAACGGTATCGGATCGTGACGGCGAGCTTAGGTGAAATTTTTGCCCGCGAAGTGCTCGGAAACACAAGATTCATGCTTTGTCAGATTTTTTATAAACTTCATGGTTTTGTTTTAACGGTTTTTGTCAAATGGAATCGAAGCCCGGCATAAGTGTAATAACGGACGTTTCTGGGCACATTCTTGGTTTGAAAACCTTCTCGGTATTCAGCGCGGTTGAGGCTATCACAGAGCACTTAGTTGCTGACCAGAGATTCGTGGAAGGCTTTTTCGGGGTTAATATCCGCAGGTGGCTTTCTTGAACTTTTCGGCATGCGCTGCGCTCCGGCGGGCGTAAAGATATCCGCCACGCCATGTTCAAGCCACGTAGCCGTCGCCGGGCATTAGCGCCCCAATGGGGTAGTTATTGCAGAGTCTCGACGAATTACGTCGCATGCAGCAATCGGGATACGAAGACTTTGACGAATTCGTCATAGTCATCAGCGGCACGGGTATTTTCCAGAGGAAAATGGTGGGCGGGGTAAGTCCGTCGGTGATAGCGTGACCATCGGCCAGCCACTAAAACCGCGCACTATTCCTCTTCGAGCGCCGTAAAACATATTGGTGATCCAAAATCATGGTGTGGGCTTGCCGGCTATCGCGATCGGGTCAATGAAATCAGTTCGTCGACGCCAGGGCTTTTACACTTCAGGCCATCTGAATTCTCCGCTACCTTCAAAATTTAAATTTCTAATCTTTGAGAAAAAATAATTATGTGGCAGGTTTTTATGTAATGATTTTGCGGGCAATTCGGTCAGGTTTCTGGTGCGTATAACAAATTTCCCATTCAGGTTATCGCGCTTCGTTACTGAGGTTGAATACATAACCGCTGGGCCCAAGAATTAAATGGCTGCTGATATTTTTGGCCTCTTGGCTTAACTCTATATTTTAGCATAGAATCGGGCGGAAAACAGAACTTTTCGACGGTGCGTACCAATTCGATTAACTTAGTGTCAGTGAGACTCGCGATTTCAGAATTCAATTCACGTGTTATGGCACCGCCATTCTCCCGGACCACAGAGCTTGAGATCATTTCTGGGACTAAAACATTCAGTAGATTTTTCCATTTCAAAAAGCCTGCGACTCGGTGGATTTTCGCCAGTGACTTAAAAACATTGGCTCAACTTATCACCGGGCGGCGACCGCATTGACTAGGCTAGACCATAACAGTCAGCATTAAAATACGTTGTGGCATTTGGCACGTCACCGACTTCCACCACGGTAGTAGAAACCCAAATTTGAGTTTCTGTTCCTTGGTCACATACCTGATCTTTTCGACGGGTTTTAACTTCCTTGTGAGATACCGATTTGATATTTACTAAACTGTTTCTGCATAATTTTCGCGGTTTCTAGCACAGTACGTGATTTATCGTATCGGAAATCGCCTCGTCGATTAGTCGACAAATCACGTAAAACTTACACCATCGGCGGCGGATATTATACAAAGTTCTGGATGGATTACGTCCTTGATTTAATTCATTGTGAGACGTGTTTTTATCGGCGTGCTTATTGACATTTGATTAATAATCGAAATATCAGGATGCGAAGATGGTCAGCTGCAGAGAACGCGGGATCAGCGTGGCGAGTCCATGGCGAGAAAATGTGGGAAATTTGCTGAAAATCAGTTTGATTCTGAGGATTTTCCAAAGATGTTGACGCTGCAAGACACCAAAACGATATGTTCATCGGTGATACAAGGAAAAGGACTGGAAAAAGTGGTGTCGTCAGTGAGGATGGCGATTATGATACAAGATCAATCTCTGGACCTAATCATGGCTTTGCTGTTTTTGCTCCTTGGTGGCGCTAATTAGCAGAGACAGTTTTGATACCAGTGGCTGAAACTTTAGATAAACTATCATAATGCTGGGTGGCAAGAATCGCTGTTGGCGCGAGGATGGCCATGACGCCGTTTTTATAAGCGATAAAGCAGCAATGGCGAAACGATAGTCTTACAGACAAACATCGCTTACCGACAGGCGATTCATCGGATTGATTTTTCAGGTCCTTCGAATCTGCCAAGTCATTTCATCAAGTTATTCAAAGGCAGAGTGTAGGTTGTTATGTAGTGAGATTAAAATTTGAGTGGAACTGTGTTTGTTTCGAGACTTTGTTTTGATTGAGCTTGGGCCAAAATCAATTCGACAACTCTCGCGTAACCTAAAAAAGGTTCTGACCTTCTCGACATCCTGGCTTCAGGTTGGGAAAATACATGTTGAGAAGGAGGCTGATTTAGTGGAAGCTTGATGAGCTTTCGGGACGCCTCAGCCGGTAAAGTTCAGGGGATTTGACGGTAAAATGGGCGAAAGTTTAACAAAGATCGACGATACCAGGGCGGAATTATAGCGACCTACCGAATAATTCTGACGAGCCGCCATCCTGGCGCGATACTCTTCGACTGAAATAAAAACCGCAGAGGTGCTGTGAGTTGATAGCGATTATGCAAAATCATATTCACAGTAAATAATGCTCAGTATCTTCGCCAAATTCTTGATACGGTAGACTTTGATTGCAAACCACTGAGAGCGCGCCAGTTTCATCAAAAAATCTCACGCGGGTAATAGACGGCGACGTGTATGAATATTACATGTTAATATTTTCCTCTACTACCTTGCGGGACCGTTCGGAGATTTTGTTATGACGGCATAATCTTCATGTTTACGGAAAATAATAGGTAAATCCTTGAAAGTTTGAAAACTGCGACGGCGAGCGCCTCGGCAGTTTAGGGCCGACGCCACAACTTCACTTAGTTTTAGTTGGTTGCGTGGGTGCTGGTCGGCTGAGCTATGAGCTTGCGCCATTCAACGTTTTGGCGTGATGACCAGGTGAAACTGCGGAACTTGCATGCCGCGCAGTCGGCTGACATGTTGTGGATACTCGTGGTATTTTCTTCGAAAACTCGGCATGGAATTTTCACCACCAAGCACCCCTGGAAGGGCGCACGATGTATCAATCACATTCAGAGCCGGCAACTCACCACCAGTGAACCAAGTAATGAGGGAAATTTGCTAGTCAACGATCGTCAAAATGCGCTCATCAGCAACCTTCGTAATGTGGGCAAAGGGCGACCTAGTGATCTTCTTCGCCGAGCAATAAATTCGTTCGACAAGTTGCACAATCCCTGATGCCAAAGTTTGTGGCAGGGGTGGCAAAATATTTCCGGGACGGGACTTGAAATGGTTAAAAACTGGCTCACACATCAAAGCATACCGTCACCACCACCGTAAAATGTCGTCGACAATTTATGTGCACCGAGCTGCGATTCGCAAATCCACAAAATCAGGTGCGATTCCTTTGTAACTCCATCATGGAAGAGTTTATCGGGTCAAGTGCGTCAGGAAAATAACGAAATGATGGGGTAACTGAACGCCGTCAAATTATACCACATTTACAAATATGAACCATGGTATAATATATCTGTTGGGCCGTGGGCAGGATTAGTTCTTTTACAGAAAGGTTGGTGTAAAAAATGTCAGAACAAATCAGCGAATTAAGGCGTTGCAAGAAATTAAAACTTTAATTTGAGGCGTTGGCATGAGACAGAATTGAGAGAGCCTTGTCAAGCTAACATCAGGGTTACAGAATGCGGAAAGAGCGGAGGCAGACGACTTTCACCCTGCTGAAATTGAAGAAAAATCGAGATTTCTGCAAGAAAAATTGATGGGTTTCAGCTGGATTATGAGCAACATTCTGATCCGATCGAGGATGAAATCTTAGATTAACTCGTAGATTGAAAATTTATCGATTCGACGACAGATTATCGGAATAAGTATGATTTCTAGTCTAAAATTCAAATTCCGAACAAGAATCCTTAGGAATGAAACTTCCAGGGAACCGAGGATGAAAAAAAATAACCTTGATGCTGGGCACCAAAGAAGTGTCAAAATCCAGACTGCCTGAATGTGAGCAGCGAATAACATCACAATTTGATTAGCATTACAAGTACGACTGCAAAAAAATTCCAAGAAATTTTATTAGAGCCAAGAGCAGTAAAGACGACGTATAGTGCGTTAAATACCGCGTATTGAACTGAAGTAAATATTTGGACTGCGTTTTCTTTTAGATATTTTAGAAAATTGGGTATTATGAATCAAAACCATGTCGGGCTTGGGGCGACAACACTGCAAAGAAATGGAACCGAGGCGAAATGCCTGCATTGGAACGTTAAATAAATTCATTGAATACGGGGGATGAAACCTTTCATTTGCGCATGAGCACCTAAAATTTATCAAATCGGTCTCAGAAAGTCAAAGCCAACGACCCAGGCAGTCGAACAGAAAGGTTTGCATGCATCATCTTGAGAATTGCTCGAAGCATGTGGGCGACATTTTATACTCGGAGAAGAAGTTCGAGAAGAAACTGGTTATTTTCTGATGGAGCTAATTAACACTCTCAGAACGCTCAGGTGGTCAGCACGGCTGGATCCCGACTGAGACACTTTATTCAGAATTCTGAATATAATCAGAGGCAGATACTCGCCGAAGGTTCTGTCGAGCAATCTGAGATGGTGATTGACAGCGGAATGAATGTCGAGACGAAGTTTATAGAAGAGATGCGATAATACGAGATGGATTGCGGTATCTTCAGGATGAAACCATTCTTTGCGACCTCGACTAGATTATTTCTGGCGAAGGCATAATAATCATACCGAAAATGAAACGCGCAAATGGGAACTTGACTAAAACAAATCAGCCTCAATCGGTTAATTGACAGGAAAATTTAGAACGCTCCTTTAAAGCACTGCAGAAAAAAATGAATCAAACTTATGATTGCTACAATTTCGACGCAAACAATCTCGAGATGTGCCAAAAGGCCAGCAGCTGGTCTTTTTATCGTTTTTCTAGAATTTTAACTGGTGGCTAAATTCTTATGTTTTTCTCTTGACATTAGATAGCCAACCGATGGAAGTAAGCATAGTGACCCACAGCTGGGGTTCCATTATGCAATTAGTGGGTGTGGAATTTCATTAAAAACAAAATGCAGATTCTAAATGAGCAATATTGCCTAGGGTGGGCGCATCAGCAAAAACTGTCACTGAGGAGGATATTTTTTCATGGGTTCATTTATTTAGTAATCTTTGTTTAATGACATCTTCTACGAAGGTAAAATGCTTGCGAAATTTCGATAATCGAATCCGCTTTAGCGCACGAGTAATAAGTTCAGCTTTGAATACGAGATTTTCATAATATCACGCAAACGGTTGACCGACATAATTCAGAAAGATCAATTACGACGAGCAAATTTTTCAATTTTCACCAGTGACGTGGTAGACACCTTATCTGGTAACACCAGAAAACTTTTTCAGTTCATTGATGGCTGGAGATAGTTGAAGATTTTTCCATGTCGTGAAATAATGGCAGTCTTAAATTCAATCAGGGCGGAGCCGATTTGCTCAGCAGTTCTTGTTGCTTCTGGTTTTCTTTGATTTTAGCAAGTAGAGCGCAAACGGAATATCATAAAGATTTTCTTATTACACGGAAGAATGGCAAAATTTTATCTGGATTGATTTAAGGGTGCCTGTTTTGCATCTCTAATAATTTCATCGTCAGAGACCTTCACATTTTGTTAGCGCGACGCCGAGCGATTCTTAAGGTCTGAATATTTTTAATTCGTGACGAATCGTGCGATAAAGCACGGCATCATCTTGATAAACATCAATCAAGTACCGGTACAAAACCGCGGTGCGATCCACGTGACGCAAAGAGTGTGACTGACCGGCCATCACCGCGCACCTTCGATTAGACCTGGAATATGCGGCAATTAAAGGTCACTGACGATCAATGATACTTCGCCAAAGTTAAATTATGAGCCGCTAGTAAAGAAACTTTCATCCGCAATTTCGGCTTCGCATTAGTCACGCTGGCAAAGAAATGTGGACTTACGGCGTTGGTAAACCGACGGACCCACATCAGCAAAAGAAACTTGAGTTGTTTCGCCTCGAAAGCTCGCCCGGTTCACCAACCAGCAATTACAGGTGTTTGGCTTTTTTGGTTGGTAAACATTACAAAACTACCATCGCCACCCTTAGCGTCACAGCCTGCATACCATCTTCAGTGAGGTCGGCGATGATTCCGACATCCACTTCCCGACGGTGCCAGCGGCACTTGACGATCGGTTACCCTGAACGTAAACTACACGCGTACCAGACCATTACCACCATCTGGTGCGGTGAGGTGGTTAAAACGAGTAATTAGTATTGGTATCCTTAACTCATTGAATATCAGACCCTCTTCTCTTCGGACCGCTGGGGAGACTACCGCATACCTTTTCCAGGACGCCGGGCTTGTCAAGCCTATGTCCTCAGGTGGACGACATTCTTTCAGTGGTGTAACGAATAAAATGCAATATTCTTCAATAATGGTTATGGTTTCGTGGCGATAACCCTACCCCTGGGCAGGAATTTTACGCAAACCCAGGATTTGTCGGCGGTTGAAGGTTGGGTGGGTATGAGCCATTCCCTCCACGTAGCTTCTTGCGGTTTCAAACATTCCCCTGAAAAGTTTATAGATAAGGTATTTTCAAAATCATTATTTGCAGGCTTTTTCTAGCTTATCTATAAGTTTATATATCGAAAGAAAGCTGTAGCGCATATCCATTTACCTGGGAGGTATCATTTAAAATCTACAAGTCAAACAGGTCACATATGCCAAACATGCCGCTTCATGCTCTGTCACCTGGGAAGTATCAAACTGGGAAGATCAAGCAAACAAGATTAGACATGTGGAAAGCTTATACTCATTTCTCATCTTATAGAAGTGTCTAGGTAGAAATTCAGAGATGTGGAGTTAGGCATATAGAAAACATATATAACATACCCATGTCTGGGAGGTATCGAAACTGGAGAGAGATCTAGGGTGGTGAGGCTAGACATACCAGAAAACATACTGCTCCTTATTGCACATCACATTTGAGGTAGCTGAGTTGAGAAGATTAAGAGTAGTGAGATTAGTTATGCCATTAAAACACCGCATATCCGTCACCTGGGAGACATAAACTGGAGAGATCAAAGCCGGTAAGATTAGACAGAAAACACTCAAGCATGCTCATCACCTTGGTATCAAAATTAGAGATATCAAGGCAGTAAAGTTAAACATACCGAAAACATAGAATCCATATTCGTCACATTAGAAGTGTCAAATTAAGTTAAGGATGGTGAGGACAGACATGCTACAAGCTTTATATCGATTATATTCATGCAGAAATTATCATTAGAGATCTAATTCCACAGATGTTTTTATTTACATTCATGCTATTCTGAATAGAGACATCATGCTGCTATGGCTGTTTAGATAAGCCTTTTCAGTTGACATAATAATAAGCTGCTCTTATCTATTGGGATTATACAAATCTCTAATCAGGTCCTCATCTTCAATATTTTACTGCATTCGAGCAGCTGGCGCTACAGTACTCTTGCTTTGAAGTATTTGATTTTATTTGCTGGCTGAGCTTTAATTTTCATTAAATCAGGGCCTTCGGTCATGATAGTATAATCATAATTAGTTGCAAATTGAAGATAATTTAACGTATATCTTACTTTCAAGATTATCAACAATTTCATGCCAATACTGGGTTGGTTTGGTTCACTTCCATTGGTTTCCTCTGCGGTCTGAAGAATTTGTACTGGCGAAGACAAAGCTGGGATCAGGCGTAATTCGTCGATTGAGCCGATTTGCCAGCTTCCCCAAGTATTATTGGAAAAGCTAGAAAGGATACTGGCTGATGAAATCAGATTAATTTCGCACCACTCGTGAAATCGACGTTATTCATGATGCGCTGTCTGTTTCGTTTCAAAGTCTATAGTATAGCTGTCTTATTATTGGTATTGACTGCATAGGTTAAAGTTTTCTGGTCTTATTCGTGAGTTTATCCTGATTTCCATTGACCAGAAACTTGGCGGTTTGATCTATTAGAGCAGAAAGGGTTGGCTGAAAGAAGGGCCAGAGCTTCATTGAATTAAAACTTAATCAGAAAAAACAAAAAACCTTGAGACACTACAAATATTTTCCTGAAAGCTAATCAGAGAGATGATTTTATGCTATACTCTTTATTTTATCATAGAATTTTCCAAGAAAAACTAGTATTATTAGCTTTCTTTCATTTTATTGAAAAGATCAAGAAGTCCATACATCTTTCTTGATTTAGAAAATATGAGTTTCACCCATAAGTAATTAAAGAAAAGGTTATGGACTTATCAACTGTAGTGAGCGCTCCTGAACTGGACACGATCCATAGAACCAAGTTTGTATCATGGATGGATCAGTAAGACCAAGAACATTCCACCTCCCGTAGCTTCTTGCGGTTTCTAAACATTTGTGAAAAGTTTGGGTTAAGTTTAGTTATCAAAATCATTATTTACATAAATTTTTCCTAACTTATCCATTGGGCATTTCTTCATTAGGAGAAAGCTTTTCTGTTATATCAAATCACATGGGAGGCTCAGAGCTGAAATATCAAAATTGGGGGAGACATGCCATAAAGGCTTCCTGGAGCCATGACTGACGTCACGCAGGAGGTATCGAGTTGGAGGATTAAGGCGATGAGGACTAACATAAATACAAACATATATCTGTATCAAATCACCTGAGAGGTATCGAGGCAGGATTGAGGTAGATTATATGTGCAGGCATGACTCGCCCTCCTTTACTAGAGTATGGGCTGGGTATTAAAAGGTGGTGAGTTTGCATGTCATAAAACTTGGTTCTCATATTCGTCACTTCGAGGGCCTCGAGTTAGAGAAGATTAAAGACGTTGGATTACGCGCCATAAAACCTGGATTCCATATATATATCTGTCTGGAGGTATCAAATTGGAGATTTGAGGTAGTGAGACTAGACATACCATAAAACATAGCACTCTGTCGTCTGTAGCAGTATGAAATTAGAGATTAATGGTGGTGAGATTAGACATACCAGAAAACATGGATTCACCTGGGAGGTATCAAAACCAGAGATCTATCTCTAAAGACTATTTTTTATTTTTGTTCACTATGGCCTGGGGCGGACATCTTCTGCTATCCTTTAAGATAAACTTTCTCAGTTTCAGCATAATAACCATTGCTTATCCGTCGGGTGCTCAGAGCTGTTGCATAATCAGAGTCACCCATCTTTGATATTCATTATCCATTCATGGGAGGATATTTGGTGTATGCCTCTTTTAAAATCTCGATTTATTTGACGTTTCAAGGCTTTTTAGTTTTTATATTCGTCAGGACCTTCCGTCATCGCCAGCGCATTTGACTGAGGTTTGAAACAAAAGAAAGGACAATTTATTCTGATAATTTACAGTTCTAGATTACATCAGTTAATTTCATACCAATGCTAAGTTGATTCGATTCATTACCATTAGTCTTCCCTGTGGTTTGAATGATTTGTGCTGGTGTAGATAAAGAAAGCTGGAATCGGTGCATAATTTATGGAACTAGGCCAAATTTACTACATGAGAACATTAGAAAAACTAGAGTGCGCTGGTTGAAAATCTGGTTAATTTTCGCACCGTTCTGGCTGAATCGTTCTACTAAGCGCCGTCAGCAAGTCTCCGGGTTTAGGGTTTGCTCTTTAGCCCAGTCCTATTATTTGTATTTGTATCAGATTTAAAATTTCTGTAGTTTATTCGCGGGTGTCACCTGATTGCCATTCACTGGGCTGTGGTGTATCTATCAGAAACACAGAAAGTGTTGGCATGGCTGAAACAAATATTTGTGCCCAAGGTTAATTCAAAACATATGATCATTCTTAAAAACAAACCGGAAATTTTAATTCTCACCATGCCCCGTGAGGTGCGTGATTTGTAATTTTGGTTTTGCATATACTTTTATTTTAGCATAACGTAATATTTTTATAGTTTCTTAGCATTTTAGACTTTGCGACTTCATAAAGGCTCCTCTTCTTTTGCACTCTCAATACACAGCCAGTTTTGTCTTCGACAACTAAGTTCTGTGGTCCAACAGAATCTCTGATTTTACGGCGTCCAGCAAAAATCCCTTGCCTCCTTGCAATTGATTTGTTTATCAAAATCCTCATTACAATAGATTCTTTCAAGTGAATCTCAACCCGTCGATCCGCTTGATACCCCTGGGTCAAATTTCGAAAATAGTTCATGATAACATTAGTGAGTTTTGAGGTCTTGCCAAGTTAGTGAATTGCTTGAATAGCCGAAAAGTGGTGCGAACTTCTCTCTGGTTGCATTTTCAGTACAGGACTGCTGATCTAATTCAATTAAACGAGAGACACCTTAAGAGGGAGGACATATTCGTTGCTAGTATCAAACGTAAGTTGATGTTCTTAAGACCACTCATACCATAGAACGGTGATCCTCCATAATCTTGGGTTCAGGTCTAAAACTAGACGATCTAAGGTTCCTAATGACACACGGAAGTTCCATTATACCGTCCATTTTCCTTTTCCGTAGCTGGTTAACAGTCCTGCTATGTGATGGAGTGCGGTCATATTATAAACATTGTACATATCTACCACATTCAGGGCATAGTTGCTAAAATAAGGCTGCAAATTTGGTTACTTACAAACATATAATATAGTCGTGACATTTTAGTACGATGTTTGAGAAATCAACACTGGTTAAGTGAACCACAACCTTCAAACACGTGACATATCAGTAACATTTTCAGTATTAAACAAATTAAATGAGATATGAGAAGTACGTGCATTATAGCCAAATATCCAGCCATATTCGTCACGCTTTTTGCATTGGACCAAGTATCAATATAGACTTTCCTAAGCAGAAACATTTCAGTCATATTTTTAGGCAACTGGCGTCAAAATCATTTAATTGGACTTAGAAATTCACTGAGAGATTTTAAGCGCAGACTACTCTTCGTGAAAATAGATTTGTCAGCTTCCGTTATAATAATACAGAACAAGTATCTGTGATGCCGGATTTTTATATCTGATCACTTTGTCGGATTACTAACTTCGCGGACATCTACACCCAGCCGCTTTGGAGGTGGAACTTCGAGCAAATTGCTTAATGTTTGGCTGCCACCTGAAGATACGGATTTTACCGCCAGTAGTAAAATCTGAACGGTAACCAAACATAGCTAATTCCTCAGGGTTTTTGATACAGAATAAATAAGCTATTCTTATAAGTTCCTGGCATGAGTTTCTTACTTTAACAGCAATACATAAGGAATGTAGTTGGGCTTTCAATTTTTTTGATTAAGTCTGAATAATGGTTTTGGACGAACTAATTTGGTATGGCATTATGATTTATTCCCCGTACTTAACAGCAGTTTGCAGCACAAGTGTTTGCGGATAAATTAGTATCAGTGGGGAGCGATAGAAGAATTTTAGTCTAATAGTTCAGTATTCGTGTTCTTGGATATTCTCATCACAGATGAGGCACTTAGGTGACAGGCATAGCCGGCCCAGGCGTGGTTCCTGGGAAAGATTAGATGAAGCTTACTGAGGGGGGCCTCGTTAAATCAAGTCTGATCGGAAAAATCCCAAAGATAAAGGTTTTCCTTGCTGGAGAGCAGTCGAAATTGGATCAACTGCTGAAACTAGAATGCGTAAAACACACAGTAGAAACTAAAACAATAAAGACTTTAAAATCCGGTGAGTAACTCATTTTCAGCCAAAAATAATAAATGATTGGGTTTTGCCAATTTTATGCTCTGATTTAGCATGATACTATACTAACACAGAAAACACGACTTTAAAGGGATAATAAACCTACAGTTGAGAAGGAATTAGCTTTGGCGTCCGTGGATAAAGAGATGCTTGGAATATTATTTGATTGACAGTACATTACCTTCCTTGCCCCAACAAACTGAAACCATTCTATATCAGAAATTGTAATCATGCCATCAATGAGCGGATCGAAACAGTACCGACGTGGCGTAATAACCACTATTGGTCTGAAAATATCTCAGCATGGATTGGTACCGCGACTAGTTGGGAGAGGCCAGAGTGCACTGGCTGGTATTAAACTTGCAGACCACAGCAGATGACTGGAGCCATAGCACACGACGTTTCCCAGGTATGATACCTGTATGGCATTGGGACTTCTGGAGATAGAATAGGTGCGATAAAGAAGAAACAGATAGATGAGCACAGGTAGGAAGAGGTCTTTTTGCGGCAACCACATAGTCAGGGCGTTCTTTATCTGATGATTCTCCGTTTGACAAATAGCTATTCCAGTGAGTGGGTGAACTTCAAAGGTTGACAGAGTAATATTTCATCAACGAAGACTTATATTTTTCCTGATCGAGCGACAATTTCACTGACTTCACCAATATGAATAATGCCAAGCGTGATGGAATAACAATCGATTTACTGGCATAAGAGGCCCTTAAATTTATTCGACCAACGAATCATATTAATATCCACTTTGAGAGCATATTTGGCCGCCAAAGTATCAGGGTTTCACCTTCAGCGCATGCCATTCACGCCAACCTTGGCTGTTTCAAGATTCAAAGGTAGTCAGCTTTTCCGACTTTCTCAACGAGCCGGCCGGTTGCTGTTTGAAAGGTTGTAATTTACATTTAAGACATCGGAAGAAACCCCAAACTCGCATAGTGTGGCGGTTCCGAAACTGCTAAATTCGGAAGAGATTGGTCAGAGACAGCATAATCTTTTTAGAAATGGTTTCAGTTAGGGCGAATTATCGTCGGACTGCGCAAACATCCTAGAACTGTCAAAGCCACAAAATCGGACGGATATAAGGCGAAATAGGGAAATATCTTGGCACCAAGCGGTTGTGAGTGAGATGTTTTCTTTGTCACTAGTCGCTTGATGTTTGATTTGCACCTTGCAAAACTCGACAGTGGTCATGGTCTTCAATTTATTGCTCAGCGTCGGTCCTGCCTCATTTGTGAGGCCGTCGTCACCTGTCAAGAAATAAAGCACTGCGAGGCTTTCGAGCTATCTGGGTTCTGACACCGCGAGCAGTGCACGGCCTGGAAGGAACACGATGGGGCACAGGAGACCAGTAGACTTACGGGTATTATGACTTTCCACTTTCAGACACTCCGCGTTAGTAGTGGCACGATCGATACACGACAATATCAGCAACATAAGTCGCAGTCACATCGGGCCCAGGCGATTTCCCCGCTTCCGTGATTCTGAAGGCATATGGAGACACCGGCATATCTTCGGTGTTAGCTTCTTTGGATAGCCATTTAAGAATAATCCCGACGCAATGAAACCCAGACATAAATTTTTCTTCAAAGTTGATTCTGAAACTACTACATCATTGAATTTAATTAGAATGGTGTGATGACATTTCTCGACTTTTCGATTATAGAACCGATAAGTTTCACCGTGAGACAACACTGAAGCGCTAATTTTGCTAGATATCTGGTTCCAGAAAGTTTACAGTTTCGTCCAACGCCAAAGGCCCTTGAGGATAGGATATCGTAATGCTTGGTGAAACCTGATTAATTTCCTCTTCGAATAGCCGAGGGTGCAAAGTGGTGGATACCAGTTTGTGATTCTGCTTTATCTACCGAAGGAGACTAATTTGCTTAAATAGTTGGAATTTAAGAACATCGGATGAGACGACACCGTTAACTAATTGCTTAGCGATGGCACAGGCTGACATCGTCTTTTGCTGAAACTATATTTACCGAGACTTGGCTTGGCGTGAGATTGTTAATCGAGCATAAAACTCAAAAGCTGAGGGTTTTCGAATCAGGTCAGCCTGTTTGAGATTGTTGCAATTGCGCCAACGGATTCACCAGCACTAATTTCGTTCGGAAAAAGTACTCACAGATAGATTAGCTTCTTTCATTAAATTCAGCAGCAGCCGCAGAATCAAAACGACAATTAGCGGAAGAAGACTGGTTGCGAGAACTAATAATACCCACCGCAAATAGCCCCACGAGAAATAATAAAATAAGAGAGTGAAAGTAAAAATACGTTTACTTTTTCATAGGTTTTCTGAAGGGTTACGGCTGGCCTGGGAACTCCCGTAGACTCAGACTCCGATTTGATGGGCTCATTAATAATAGATTGAACTAGAACCGGGGTGTAGTAGCGGGACTAAGGACGGGCTTATCGCGGTGGCAGGACTAGCAGATGAGGTTATGCGGCAGGACTCACTGGTCGATTAGAGTTTTACTTGCAGGGTGACTTTTTGCGGGCGAGCTTAGCGGCGCTAATTTTCAGATAAAATCCTGCAAGATAATACTGGCAGCTTCGGCGCTCGATTTCACTTTCCTTTTGTAGTTTTTCTTTGCGAACAGACGCTCTTCAGCCACCACAGGTCAGTGATTCATCTTGAAATAAATACTTTTTCAACATAGAGGCGGCAAGGCATAACAGGCTGCGCGCATAGGCAGACTGGGCAGTTCATTGCACCGTGTTAAGGTGACCCGACAAAGAAATTCGTATCATTCAGTCTGGCGATACGGAAATTTCGAGATTTCCTGACCACCGAACATAGCCATTCGGAACCTTCGTGCGAACAGAACCTCTGCTTTCGCGGTACCGATACGCGGGTGCCCACGTCTAAACCGATAATACGCATTAATTCTCTACCGTGATCTTAATTGATGCCTTATTCGCGTCATTTAGATTTGACGAACCCGGAGGAATGCTACCTCTTGACATCAGAGACTGATGATGGATTTAGTGGTTGTCGCTTTGTAACTTTTTTTGCCGGGGAGACTTTTCGGTACGGTTGTTCGGGCTTCTGGACGGCAGTTTTTCAAGGTAGCCTTGATTTTGTGATTACAAATTATTATTGTTTTGGAATTTTTCGATAGAAAGTATTGCCAGTTTCTTAAATCTTTTGATCTAACCGCCCAGACGATAGGACCACGGATTTATATTCTTTGACAGCCTTATCGGCATAATTTGCACTGTAAGTAATTTTGCAGTAAGCTTGACGCCTGGCTCAAATCGGCTGATCGACAGCTGGGACGGAAGTCGGGTCAGCATTAACTTTGTAGCTATCTTCAATTTGATATCGTCAGAAGGACTTTTTCAAATAATTTCCTCTTTTTACCATCAGTTTCGTTGGGCCCTGTGCTTTGGTAATATCCAAAGGCGATGACATTTTGATCTTATGTTCCACCGCGGAACCTGAATTGCGTAACCTTCAACTCCAGCGACGGAAGACTGCTGTGAACTAACAGTAAATATTATGTTTAACGCTGATCTGTTGCTTTCACGGTTTAGCCACCTGGCATTTACCACTGTGGCGACCAGCATACGAACTGAGATTGAGCCATCCAAGAATTTTACCTCTTGGTTGGTGAAATTGAGATACGGTAAGCAAAAGGACCTTGAGGAACAGTTGTATCTAGCCTGAGGCGGTATGATAATGATCGACATAGAGGCATGATGAGACATAGTTCACCGGGCAGCCTATCTCCAGCCTTGTTTTTCATGGTGGCCTCAGTTAGCTTCCAGAACATTTCTAAATTGGCGGTTTCGAGGTACCATCTTCGGCGCTTGGCATCAGTGACGAAAAGAAACTTGACTTTTCGGAGAAATTCTCGATGGTCTTAATTTTGTGGAAATCTTGGCGCTTAGTGCAAGATAAAGCAGACAAAGCACAATCAGAGGACCATGACACTACACCGATAATGATACGGTTTTCAACGAATCGAGTGAAATCTTTCGGCTGATTATCGCCTACTAAGCTCTTCAAGTTCTTGCTGACTTCTTCGATCTGGATCCCTGCTGCAGATGGACTTTTCGTCAGGTCGAGGTGTTATTCGCGTTAACGCGTCTTCATTATTGATGTGGACACGAGAAACACCTACTACTTCAAACAGCTTTTCGTTAATTTCAGTTTCATCACTCAGTTTACTTCGCCAGCCTTGGCTGGATATTTCCAGATCCGCTTCGTTAAATTCCAGAGGCGGGTCAGTGGCAATTCTTGGCAAATGGCAGACTTAAGCGCCGCCATCTTCGGGGTCGGATCAGTAGTGACCACCGATGGCCCTTGTCATGTATTTTTGCAGTACGACTTGAATAATTTGAGATTAATAGAACTTCGCAAAACGATTCCAACTTTCAGTGGAACAAATTGCAATAATTTTCTGTTTGGGAAACTTTGATATGGTTGATAATATCAGTAATATATCATCCTCGACTCGATATAAAAACATCGCCCACTTCATACATCGATTTAACATATATTTGCACTAGACCATAAGTTTATGCTGAAATAAACAATAGTATCTTTAGTTTTATTACAAAAAAGGACCGGACACAGGCGGGCGTAAATATACTGGTGGCGCGGTGTCAGGTTGCGGAGGTGCGACCCTGTGATAGTACTAAATACATTATTGAGCGTAATTATTGTGTTGCCGACTGGAGTAATTGAGTACATCAATCCCAGCAGTAGAGACTACTGGGCGGGCCGATGGCAGGCTTCTTAGGTGCCAAATTAGAAGATATTTGAAACTTGAAAATGGTAAGGTGTAGCGATTCCAGCGCCAAAATAACCTAGTTTTTATGCGGTAAATAACGGTAAAATTACACCACGCGCGGATGTTTCGCGAGTTGATCTACAAGGCGAAGGCCCGTGGCGTTCGAAGTTGTGCAGCGCACACCGAGAATGAACGCATCCGTGACTTTTTGTGATATTACTTCGAACTGGAGCTGAGGTAGGCAAAGCCGAATTTATTTCGACGGCTTCTCACGGAAATGCGCCACACCAGTAGCTTCCATCGGTATCTGGGGTTGTCTGAATCCAAAACCACCGCCACGATTGAACGTGCAAAAATACTGAAGAAACTTGAAGGGTATCTTCCCTGGCATCTTGACAAATTGTTAGGATCTTCTAGATGTGACAAACTTGATGATAAAAGAATCAAGCGCACCTCACACCAATAGAGGTAACCGACGGTCCGCTCGATTGCCGAAGGTCAAATTCCTAGATGAGCGAAAAAATATTCATTTACTTTTGGTTCCTCCTGTTTCCGCCAATATGAACGATGGACTGATTAATCAGAAGTTTTGCGGCGGTCGATGTAAAGATTTTCGCATTAAAGTTGACAATAATTTAATCGAAAATGCGATTAAATATACTAATAACAGGGTGGGTGGGTAGATGTGCGTGGTGATGGCGACAAATGTTTTGATTAACGTGACGGATTACTGAGTTGGGATTTCCCCAGAAGATAGGCACGTGTTCCAAAAATTCTATCGCGGATAATTCAAAACTCATGCGATTGGCGGAACAGGACTAGGTCTCTATATTGTATGAAGGAACGTGCCAAGAGCCGCAGGCAGGTTCGACTTGGGTGTTCTGTTTCGGTGAAGGTCGACTTTTGCCAGCCTTCCCTCATTACTATGAGAATATCTATATAAACAAATCAGAAACCAACACTCAAGCATTGTACCACAAAAATTCTGTGTTGCTTCTGCTCCTAATATCTGCTCCTATTCACTCTTTTCTGAACAAACTCCAGCGCCAATGCAATTCCAACTGAGACGTCACATAATCAAACGCAGCGCGGTATCTGACGAGCGCGATGGGTTCAGCAGGGCTTTGGCGCGCCAGCTGATGACCGGCTGCATAGGCTTCTGGATAAACGCCAACTCAACTGAATCCATATCGGCTCCAGCGCGGTATTCCATCATCCGCATCTATAACTCCGATGGCTTCTGCGGCGCCTTCTTTGTGCGTCATTCACAATCTATCGAACAGAACAACTGCCCCAGCTCAAAACCACTTTGGATTGCTCTTAACCGCACCGTGCGCGGTACGCGCGACCAGGCCATTGAGATACCAGCGCAGCCCGCGCGCGACGGTTGGCTTTGGTCTCTGAATTACGCAGTCAATCTCCCAGACTCCAGCGATGCCTTTGTCAGCTGCCAGTCGCGGTTGGCGTGGCTGACCTCCAAAGGAATAACAAAATATTATTGGTTGAAGACGATGGCTGGCGGTTTACGGAATAGATTAACAGCGGAAGGTTTAAGTACTCCGGGTGACGATAAACGGCTCTTGCCTATGGTAAAGGCGCCGGACAATCATTTCGACGTATTGATGTTCAGATTTCCGGGCTGACCTGGGCCTTTGCGTTCCACCCCCAGAAACTGCAAACAGTAGGTCATTATGATGACGCGCTGTGGATGATCAAAAAGCTGGTGGAATCGCAACGGGCGCGGTCTTCTAATAAAATCGCGAAGACGGGATCGAAGATGCAGTGAATACCGTACGCAGAGTCTTGAAATGGCATAAACGGTGCGCCAGCTTCTGCGGCGACTAACACTCTTCGACAGATAATATGATAGCGCAATTCCAGCTGCGCCAGCGCAAACCCCAGCGGGGCTCTTTCAAACTCCGTTCAATAGCCACACCAGTGCACAAACTACGCCACCGAACTACGGCGGTAGTGTAGCGCAATCTATCGCGCCGGTTCAACCGCAATTAATAACCCTTGTTTTGGTAATATAGATTAAACCGGTTTCAGCGCAGAAGCGTGGCGAAACGGATAACCTCGCGGATGGCCGCTGCGAGTTAATCAGGAAGTCGCCGTACTGGGCCGTCGAACTGGGTGGAGGCGGGCGGGACGCATGGACGGTAAATTGAAAAACGTAAAGGTTTTGTCTGTGTTCCGGCCCATGGGATGTAATATTCGAAAAACGTCGGGTGACGCCAAACTTTGGCGGGGCTTTTGCAGAAAACTGGCTCGAGAACCGCAAAACCGTGGGAGGCTCGATAAAGATGGTGGGGTTAATTTTGTTAACCAACGACGGTGATTTCAAACACTGGAACAACCCATCCAAAATTTTCAAAATTAAGAGCTACATCGTAAGATTAAAATAACCCCCTCGCACCATTACGTAACAAATAGTTTCTGATATGGGCATCGATTTACCAGATGGTAAAAGCAAATTCTTTCTTAAAAAAGATGAGTCTGGCCAAGTGGTTGCACGATATAGTAAAGTGAGCGGTAGGAACCGTCAAATTCCTTTTTTCTGACGTTGGATAGGATGAAACAGGTATCAGGCAGAGACTGGGCCCCACGAGAACAAGGGAGTGAATTTAAGTGGAGAAAAGAATATTAATTGAAACAGAATAAATTAACTATGGATGACAAGGTTTTGTCATGAAAAATCTAAGTCGAGGGAACATCATTTTCTCAATGACAGGATGGAGAACAGTGGTTTTAACAACAACAGGTTATCATGTAGGCATTCCTTACTAACGACAATGTTCAAAGATATGCCTTACACTCTAACAAATCCTCAAAAAGCGGAGGTTTTAGAGAAATTTTAAGAGATTTGAATGATGGTAGGCGTTAATCAGATAAAATTTCTGTGAAAAAACCAGGATTGGTTGTTAGATGAAGAAGAAAAAGCCAGATCGAGATAGGATGTTGAGGAAGCTTTGAAAAATTAGTAGATGAATGTTTGGTTTAACCCGGCGAAACAAATACCAACTACAGACCAAAAGGTGATATATGGGTAGATGTATGACTGAAGAATATCAAGAAATGGAACGATTTCAATCCCAGAATATACACTATGGTAAGCAATTACCGATGATATGCCTGGGTTTTGTGTACCAAGGAAAGTAGATAAGAAAATTAAATCTATGATGGAAGTGATGATATTAATATTTATCAGCATACCAGTAATGGTAAAATGGTCAAATTATAAATTTACACGCTGATGGGAAAGTTAAACAAAACAATCAAATAAAACTTTAGCGCTAAAACAATAACTTGAAACGTATTAAAATGTAAGAAATTAAAAGACGGTGAATTCAAAGGGTGGAGAGATAGAAAGTATTATTTGGTGAAAATATTAAAAACGTTTATCTTTCTCTAGACCTTAAAATTTTGAACTAGACAGGAATAACACCTGGTTTTGCTGGTTTTATGATGGGGCGAAAAAAATATTGCACAACAGGTGTTTTATTATCTTGCCCAGGCAAAACAGAATAATTTCGGACTTTCGTATCGAGTCTGAGACAGCTTTGACTACAGAGATAGGGGACAGATGAACAATATATTTTGCTTTCGAAAATAATTATAATTTGGCACTGGGGTTTTATTGGAACAATGTGATTTTAATATAAGGAACAGAAGAACTGCTGGCCAAATTCGACTACTTATTGATTGGTCGGCGGAATTAAATAATGTACAGATAGACAGTTTGGGACTGTGGAATACATCCAAAAACTAAATTAGTAGACGACAAAGCTGCCGGAACGTGAGTAACAGATTTAAAACGAATAGTTTGAAATGACATCGTTGAGGTGCAAGATGATTTTGGTGAAACAAATTCTCAGGGTCATTTATATAACGGGGAATACGTCTGTTGGGGTTTCAAGAGATTTTCGAAATAAAGACCTGGGGTGACGCGCGATGTGCGGGCAGGCTCTGGCTTCCGTTTGAATTTTGGCGCGCCTGATGCTCGAAAATTAGTGAAGTTGGTGGGCTGATACTAAATCAACAATTATCCGATAGCTGCGCAAACATAGCGATTAGATAAGATAGCCTGAATAGTGAAGGGGGCTGGAACTACCGAATAAGCTCAATCATTGAAAAATCCCTGATCTGTTGGGGATTTTCTTACTCACAATACTTAAACTAAAGGGCGGGTTTTGCTTGAGAAGCTCGCAGAACAACTCAGTGGAGTTTGCAGTCATTTTCTTGTTCTTCTAGTGTACCTTCGGCGACCTAATTTGTTGCACTTTGTTAATACCTTTCTGGACCCATATCGATAATCCAAGTCGGCACTTTTGATGACACGTAGTTATGCTCGACCGTGACAATCGCTTAGTATTACCACCGGCGCCAACGCCAGATGATCGATTTTTAATAAACGGTTCACATCATCGGTGTAATGATGGATTTGGTTCATCAAAATATAGAGGTTCTTGGGTGGACGGCGAAAGTTCGGTAGCAATTTTAATACGGTCCTGAGCTTCTCCACCGAGAAAGTAGTGGCAGATTAGCCCAAGACGAATGGCGAGGCCAACTATGTGAATCGTTTTCAACTTTCGTAGCAATAGCAGGGCCATTCTCGAAGAACTCACCACTCGTCGATAAAACTCATATCTGGGACATCGAAATATCTTTACCCTTGTATTTTACCTCGAGCGCTTCACGGTTATAGCGTTTACATTGAATGGAACAAGTCCACATAAACTCTTGAAGTGCATTTTATAATCTTATTCACCATCACTGGCAAGTTTTAACGACCACATGACATTAAGGACGATAAAGCCTTATACAATTTCTGCTTCTGGTTGAGCGGCAAAGTTCACGGATGGCGGTAAAGACACCCGTATAGGTAATAGGTTCAGGCGAGGTACGGCCGGTGGACTCTGGTCCAATCACGACACATTTATCAAGATTGTAATACCATCGACACGATCATGTTCACATACGGTTTTGGGCACGATGAAGACAGCGATAATTCGTTAAGCTAAGGACATTTCATTAACTAAAATGCAGGTTACAGAACGAGACGCCAGAAACCACGGTCATCACCCGAGGGGTGACCGTGAGATTTTTTCAGTTATTTTCCTTGCGCCTACCATGAATGTTGATTGATTACGGCTTACGACAGGACTTTGAACACAAATTTTCAACGGATAAGTATTTACAGTGGGCAGATCGGTCGTTCGCATTTCCTCTAGCGTACTGGCGACCACTTCCTGGCCACCACTTGCTCTTATTTGGGACAATATCAATCAAATAATCTGCACTCTATCTTGGTATCTTCATCGCGACGACTGGGCATTCACAAGGTCCATGAGACCTTCTCAAGGGTCAAACCAGCTTATCATTATCGCGTTGTTTTAAGACCGATTGACGACGGTTCATCAGTGCATACTAACACCTGGAGACCCGACCGATTTGGTGTGAGGCGAATGCGTTAGGCTTCTCCACCAGAGAGTATTGGCCGCGACTAAGTTCGAGGCAGCAGACCGACGTCTTGCATAGATTTGACACGCTCGCGAATTACTTTGCGGGGATTGGACGGGCAATTAAGGGTTTCTTGTTTCGGTGAATTCAAGATCTTGCGACAGTACATCGAGTGTAGCATCGACATCGAGATTACCAGTCATTGTCTTCAGACCATGAATAGTGACATGACGACTGGTTTTAATCTAGCGCGCAACCAAGTTTGACACTCGTGCGCACCGGCGTTGAAATATCTTCTTGCGAAATCAGTCGGTTTCCTTGTGGCGACGTTTCAAAGTCGAATGACCTTCATGGAGTTGATTCGCCGTTCGCACCATCTTTTAGATTTACCAGGCCAGAAATTTTGACTTCATATTTTCATTGCCGGTACACAGAGGTTAAATGTTTTGCAACACCTTCGGAATTGGGACGTGAATCGAAAACCATGGCGCGCAGCGACGGCCGGGGCACTTCAGCCACCAAGAATCGCTGGCGCAGGACCAATGGGCGAATACCACCTTCGGGCGTCGTTGGTTACGGTTCGCAACACGAGATTCGGGTCGTTTTCCATGCGCGTGCAGACTTGATTACAAGTCGGACGGAAACGCGTTGAAGGGAAAAAGACGTGGTTCGAGTTCTGGAATCAGACCATCTGGGTGAACTGGGCGGGCGCGACGCTGGTGCGTCGGGGCTTCAGGCGTGGACTTTACCGAAGTTCTTCCCTTCAATGATTGGAAGAATTATCATTAATCTTCAGGTATGATCAATCCCTGTAGGTTCAAAGGCCACCTGCTCCAATGGAGCTAAATACCGGGAATCGGTTGGATTCAAAACTGACGATGTTTCAATTCAATATCGGCTGACATCCTGTTTTTCAGGCAAATTCTCATCAAGCATAAACCACACCGTCACGCGCACGCGAGAGAGCCTTTCGGAGATATTGCTTCAGGATGTGAAGGAAATTCACCTTTTTCTGTTGGACGATTGGCGCAAGTAACATCAATTTCAGACAATCAGAGCTTCATGACTTCATTGACGATATCTTCACGGACGCTTAGAGACTTCACGATGACGAATCGGACAATGCGGTACACCGACCCTAGCAAAAGTAGACGAATAATCGCAGACTTCGGTAACGGTAGCGACGGTGAACGAGTTTCTGGAGGTGAATTTTGATCAATAGAAATGGCTGGCAGAAGTCCGGGTAATCGTATCAAAGTCCAAGCATCCATCGCGAGGAAACATGCGCGCGCGGGAGGTGACTCGACATGGGCATGACAAATCGGCTATCGAAGGCAGGGCTAAGTTACAGAGACGAGACATCCAGTAAACCACCACGGGTTTATCGCGTGGGTTATCGAGTCGATGTTCTTGAGATGTCTGCCTAGCACCACGAATCTTGATGCCAATTATGGATTATCCTTCAGGGCGCCTTACGCCCGGAGGAAGTGATCTTATTTTTGTGGATTCTTCCACGTTTTGTGCTTATTTCCATACTTAAATCAATCGGTGTTAACAAAATTAGCGTTTAACCAAGAGATGACACCCGAGTTAATATCTCAAGTGTAAAAATGCAACAATTAAAAAATACCCCTCCTTTCGGAGAAGGCGGGTGAAAAAAACGAATTAGTCGTTACAAAAGCCATCAGCGCAACAATAGGGTGCAAGCACAGCCACGAAAAAAGCGATAAATGCCGGATTAATCTCTTGCGTGGATAGATGCGGTGATGGAAGCGGTATAATGATGAATATATAACCATGACTGCTGATAGCCATTAGAAACGGATACGGTTCTTGATTTTGCTTCTGAGTTCATTTTCCATAATTCTCCTATTCTTATGGCAGTAAGTGGCAAATTCGGAAAATAATTTTTTCACCAATTTTTGCAAGTTACATCAAAGGGGTTAACGAAGTGACTTTTCATAATATCATTTTAGTATATTTATCAATGCTTCCGTGGGTCCTGAATCTTAACAAAGACTGAATTTTACGAAAATATGGTAACTATTGACAAAATAAAATTGCTTCTTATTATATGTATTAAAGCGAGAGAAAGGAAAACAGTCAGTGAAAGCTTGAACGACCTGAACCAATATGAGATGTAGGATCTCAACCTTCACAAGGTGGAATGAGTGAATATATTTACAATGGTGCAAAGCTATTGAGCCTATTATGTTCGCCACCCACCTTGCGAAAAGAAACTGGTGTCAAGGGCGGTATTCGACCGATTCAGAAAATTTCCAGAGCGGCCCGAGCCGCTGAAAGAACTAACATGGCGGCAATCAGGGAATTTGACGCCATACCGCGCCATCATTATGAGGACACCGTCAAAGCTTAGATTCCCTTCCGGTATCGCACGCTTCTCAGACGGCGGGGCCCGTTTAGCGAACTGGTTGGAATCGAACTGGGGCTGATGAAGTTCAGACGCACCGAGTCTGGCGCAGGCGGAATCTACATAATGACGCGATGCGGCCAATGCCACTTCAGGCGGAAGGTCGCGGCGACGATTCGTGATCACCGCCGACCCCGTGCGGCGACTCGATCGCATTATCGGCTGGGGTTCTTTTCTCGACGTCGGCGACATCTCCCTAAGGCGCTAAAATAAAAGTTTTAGGTTCTCCTTGCTTCAAGCGGACAATCCCAACAAACATGACAAAAGCTCCTTTGCCAACTAAATATTGGAAACCTCCACAGCGGATAAATATCCGGGCTTTCCTGTCTGAAAAATACCTTTTTGCGTGTGATTTTATTGATGTCCACCTTTCAAGGATATTTAGAAATGAATAGGTCATCCCAGTTCCGGTGAACGAATGGTGTTCTGGTTTGAGCAGGATAGTGAGGAGGCCGAACAGCAGATGCTGGCTCAATGCCAAAATTCGGTCAAGGCGTTAAGATCGGCAGACTCCCGCAGATATGGAAGGGCCATCTTCAGAAAATGTGAAGAAATTTGACATGGGACTGGCCGGAGAGTTTGTGAGCGCCAAGAAAAGCAAAAGGCATTGAATTGTGCTGGCGGTCCACCACCTCTGGCAAATCAACCGTTTGATGAAACATTAACTTCGGAACCTCGATAGGACCTTGTATCTTCCTCATTCAGCGCCAGCAGATGCTGGCGTCGCCGCAACGGGTCAGGAGTGGGCGTTGTTCGCCAGAAGGTAAATTCTCCTGAATTTGTAACGGATACGTAAAAGATCCACGACTGGGAAGATCCCATGATTCGACATTGATATGTTTGGGCTGGCGGACAGAAGTAGAAAATACCGAGATGATTGAGGGCGCAACTCACGCGCTATAATTCTTGCGAAACATCCAAAAGGCTGCTTGGAGCAGCGGACTTTTTGAAGAGAACTATGGGGTTATGGCTGAAACTCCATAGCGCCTATCAGGGCAGTACACATTTCCGACAATGGAATGGAAAAGGCCATATTAAGCTCAGTACGCATCATCTGGGCGTGGCGGACAGCAGCTGATGACAGATGGGTTTAATCATGGCCTAAGTAGAGACGAAAATGTTGCCTACAAAAGAGCCCATGAAGAAACTAGTCCTTTTGAAATCTTATCTCTTAGAGTATTTTAAAAGATTTACCAAACGGAAACTATCTAGACAGGCCTATTTCGCTTTCTTGAGATGGACTGTGAAAACAGGTGCGGAAATAAACAAATTTTGCGCTCGGCCATTCCACGTTTTTGAAGAATCTCTCTCGATTTCGATGGATGACACACATGGCTAAAGCGGCGGTTAACTCCTGAAACCATGACTAGTAACTGCTAAGATGCTGCGGTAATGATGTACTTGCGTGGTCAGATGGCTATTCCGTAAAAAGCTCCCAGAGGCTGAGGTTAGCTACTAATTAGGACCGAACCAGCAGCAGCAAGGCGAAATGGAAATGACAATTTAACTGTCCATAATAAACCTCCCTTAAAATAATCCAATTTCTCTAGGATCTAGAAACGACACTATCAGCTCCCAGAGAATGCCGTAGTGGTAATCTCTACACGCAAGGCCCGAACTGGCCCCAAGGCTTCTGCTGCTTCTGGCTGTAAAGGCAAGCTGCGGGTGTGCCGCATTTCCCAGCCTGGCGAGGTCTCGTACTGGCGAGCAGGCCTTGAAACAAAGAAAGATCCAGTGAGGCTATCCTAACGAGTAAGGATAGAGGTTAATCTGATCAAAAGTAGCGTCCAAAAGCGCATCGCAATCAGACAAGAAAAGAGTACGGATATCCCTCACATTTTCGCATCCAGTTGCGGCAGCGATGATCGTTTCAGAATATACGGCTGCGAAGACACTATAGGTGGCAAATGATTCTACACGATATTTGCGGGAGGATGGAGAGCCTACGGTATGTCCGACGATATGAGGAATGATTTCATAACCTTGAAATAGCTGAAATTATAGAGATGTTTCTGGAGGACAAGACGTGCTGAGCTTGCCAGAAAAGTCCTGAGCTGAGCGCATAGCTGTAGCGCACCTGAGATGGTAACAGGGACAAAAAGCCGGTATTAAATCGTTTTCTACTGCTGACATTACAACGACAGATATTCCTGAGAATATATAAGAGATCGGCGATAATATTTGGCAGAAGTTCAATGCCAGTAAAGATGATGAGTTGTGGTTTTAAATGAATTCTTAAAAACCATGAGAAGAAGCAGGTTCCTAGAACAAATGAAAAGCGGTTTGCCTTACTAGTTAATAGATTAAAGAAACCTACTGCAGGTGAAAGCACAAGTTCTAATTGACTAAAAAGTCGATAATGTAGTACTATCCATAAATCGAACTATCGTGTTTCAGTACTCATCAATTAGGGAGGTGTAAACTATGGTACGAGTTCGCAAAACCTACCTGAGTTGTCAATACGATTACTCACACCGCTCCGCATCATGCGGACGAAGTATTCTGGCAACGGCGATGCTCTCCTGTTCTGTTCCCGTGGAGCTTTATAGGACTAGAGATCAGAACATCATCAACAATACGGACACTATCGTGTACGATGTTGCGTGGAATTGATCCTGTCCGGAAACGCTTTTGATCATCATCAAAGGCTTCTCGGAAGTTCGCCCCTGACGGAATCATCCCATGCACTCTTGCCGGCTTAATCTGGCGTGGTGTGGAATGGATCGTCAAGAAATTGAAGAGCTAAGGGGTGAACAACGAGATGGCGCTCGAGGATCGTATCTGAGGTCGATAATGCCCTCATTAAATGTTATCGACGCAAGGGATATGGCCAGGCGAAAAAGGCGACTCAATGTCAGTTTCCTCGGTCGTTTCGGCCTACAATGCTCTGGGATGAGGATGAAGACACAGATTCGTGCTCGTGAGTGCTTGCGATATTGCGGCATAATGTTGGAACGTAGGTAAAATCGCTATTTCTTAATTGTGACAAAAATTGATTAAGGAACAGATCGAGGTCACGAAGGTGCCGTTATCATCATGGATAAGTTTATCGGCGGGTGCTAGAAGCCGTCCTTACTTCCGATAACCCGAAAGCCGCTAATCTTCTGTACGCAGTTTTTCCGGCGGTCGATGGAAATTGGAATGTACAGGCATTCCGCAGCAATTGGCGATATGATGGCTCAGAGGAAGCCTTTTCCCGAGGATGGCATGGACTTAGGGATGAGAAACTTAAAAAGTCTCTGGCGTAGAAACGGCTGTTTTTCTGTCATGCGGCTGGATTCTTCGCCGTGGCTGAAAAGCCAAAGAGGATGCTATCACCCTTGCGCGGAAAAGCAGTGAACGACTAACAATCAATATTACACAATTCCACTATAAAACGGTTGGAGGAAAATCCGACCGTTTGGCATCTCTATTAGTTATTACCTTATCTTTACAGGGGTAACAACTCTAACCTCTTAAGTAACACCTTGGGGATTGGAGTAGGGCGTAATAGCCCAGGAAGATTTAGATAAACATACAATATAAACGATGAAAGCAGAGGTTTCACGCGGATCACTAGCTGTCTGGTGCGAAGTAAACCTGGGCGTGCATGAGAGGGTCATCGATGCGGAGCCAGGATTTGTCGGCAGTAGATGGATCAGAAAGGAAGGGCCAGCGCCACCACGGAGCTTTTTGCGGTTTGTGAACATATTAGAATAGTCTTGGGTTTTGTGGTATCAAAATCATTTTTCATAGATAGTTTCCTAATTGATCTCTAGAAGCATTTTCATTTTCTAAACGAACATATACTCCTCAGTCTTTACATTAGAGGTATCGAAAATTAGAAAGATCAAAGGGAGGTGAGGCTGAACATATTAGCGAACATAGCTATACATATCCTCTACATTGAGGTATCGGAAGCTGGAAAAGATCAAGAGAGGTGAGACTGCGCACATTAGTAGAACATCATTCTCCTATATCACTTTACACTTGAGAGTATTGGAAAATTAGGAAGTTTAAAGGGAGGTGAGGCTGGACATACCACGGAACATACCCACCACATCCTCTACTTTGGAAGTGTCGAGAGTTAGAAAAAGATCAAGAGAGGTAGGCTAGACACATTATAGAACATTCCTTCCATATCCGTTACATTGGATGTATTGAAACTAGAAAGATCAAGGAGGTGAGCTGGACATACCAGAAACATCCATCTCATATACGCTACCCTAGTGTCGAAATTAGAAAGATCAAGGGAAGTGAGGCTGGACATGCCGAGAACACCTGCTATCCATCTCTACATAGAAGTGACCAGTAGAGAAAACTTAAAAAGAGGTGAGGCTGGACATGCCCAGAGAACATCCATCTCATATACGCTACCCTAGGTGTCGAAATTAGAAAGATCAAGGGAGTGAGGCTGGACATGCAGAGACATGCTATCCATCACACTTTAGAAGTGACTGAAATTAGAAAGATCAAGGGAAGTGAGGCTGGACATACCAGAGAACATGCCGCTCATTTGTGTAACTGGAAGTATCAAAAATTAGAAATATCTAAATCCTTAATATTTTCGATTTTATTTTCATTTGATTTCACTGAAAACATATCACTACTTTGCTGTTCCAAATATACTTTTCTGGTTCTGTGTAGTAATAGGCGGTTTTGTCGGTTGGATCCAACCAAAGTTTAATTTCGTAATCTGATTCTGGATCTTCGATATTTATTACATTTATAGCTGCAACTGGAGCAGTAGTGCTTTTTCTTAAAATGCTCGATTTAGTGGTGGTAGTTTCAAGTGATTTTAATTTTGCATTAAATTTTAGGCCAGTCGTCATTTTGGCGATTGGGTCATGATCGATTAGTTAAGATAGAAAAGATGAGTTTGTTTTTATAACTACCACTTTCGGTTGTTTCCTAGTTTTCATCCCCAACTTTACATCTAGTAGTTTCATTGCCGTTAGTGGTGGTGGTTTGTTGCGATGTTGCTGGAGAGGTGAGTTTTGGGATGGTGAGAAATTTGAATTAGCTCGAACTTTACACCCCGAAGTATTGTTAGAAATTATTCAGACACTAGTGGAGAAATCGAGTTAATTTTAGCATTGAGTGGCCGAATTAGCATTAACTAGAGCATTTTCATCGGTTTCCGAATTGGGGTGATAGTGTAGCTGAGTCTTATATAGTATTCACGATTTGAGAGATGACGGATTTCTTTAGTTTGACTTGCAGAATTGATTACTTGGTTGCCATTTATTTGGAGGTTCATGTATTCACAGATGCGAAAGCGTGGGAATATATGCAGCTGAAACTGTTCGAATTAAAGATTCAACCCCAGAAGCACTGCTGCACAAACCAGTACTTTATGAGGAAAAGTATTTTTCCACAAAAATAATTGATATCATTTTTAAGCGATTCATGATTCTATTTTAGCATAAACGCCTTAAATAATGAAACCAAGTTAAGCCCTATTTAGAAAACCAATTCAAACCATTTTGAGATCTTCGAGTAGAGTCGAAAATTTACGACCGTCGGCAGTTTCGCTGGTAGTTTGATAATGTTTCAATAGATCGTTCATTGCCTGAATAAAAACCAGGGTCTGACGGGGCGATTCTAGCGGCACGGTATTTTTCAAATTTCGTAATCATCTTGACTGAGCGCTGTTTGGAAAATTTCGCTCATAATTCAGCAGTAATGAATCGAGGCGTTCGTCCCTGAAATTGGGTGAAAATCAGCCAACTCAGTAGCGTGAAGATTCAGCACAACTGAAGCTGCTTACGGTCTTCGTTGTCAGAAACCATCATCTAAAGCCTTCGCTTGGCCTTTCGAGCTATCAAAATTACGCTCACGCATGAATAATTCGCGCATCCGCTCGATGGTCTGGGTGATTTTTAGGGTCCTCGAGATTCTTTTTCAATTTGGGATTTTTCGACTTTAATTTTCTGCCAGCCATGTACCGACTGAAATTCCTCGATGCCATTCGAACAGATTCGGTAGTTTCGACATCCAAGACCGAGAGCGGTACGACAGCTGGACATTTACTAGGCGTTAATTCTTGACATATTTCGAAAAATCAGACCAAGTTTGATATTTTACAGTGCGACTAATCCTTTGGGTTTTTGAATTCCTTCCGCTTGCAAAATTTCCTCGACATTGTAGCGTAGGTCGAGACTAAAATATTTTGATTTTCCTGGCGCGATTGGAATGGCGACGGTGGTGTGATGGTTTGCAAATAATGACCACTGGTATAGACAAATGGGTGTGGCAGAATCAACGGAAAGGTTTGTGATGTCTAGAAAACGCTAGACTGTTTTTATCACGCAATTTTAAGAGAAAATCAAAGTTTTGGCTGCTTTTCATGAATAATTTTCGCTTCACAGCGATCATTGGCATAATAAATATCTGAAAGCGCATCATGGGCATGTTCGTGAGGTGAGATTCCGTTTAGGGCAGTGAGGAGCTCGAGGGCGGTTGGTCGGTTTTCCTCGCCAGTGCTCGAGTCTTCCGCAACTGGCCCGGTGAGTCCCCTCTGGACGCAGTGCGCTCCATGCTGCACAACATCAAAATATCGAGACTGACTGCGACCGTCGGGGTGGTGCCAGAATGTATGGATCTTAAAAGTACGCCATGAGCAGATGGCGGACAAGTCATCATCAAAGCGCACAGAATTAAAACCGCAAAATAATTGTGTATTCGGAGTGAAGATTTCCTCTGTAAAAATCTTAGCAAAGCTCGGCTCAGAAAGACCATCACACGCGTATCATTCGGAGTAATATTGGTGGTGACGACTGTGGGACTCGGCAAGAAATATCTTCATCGAGACACAGAGATTAACCGGATCCTGATGGGTTGAGGAACTACCTAAATCGTACGCTGACCCGCAAACTGCATAATGCGATCCTCCAGGACATTGCGGTCTCAATCATAAAAGAAAAAGGTGGAGCGATTAGCAGCAGATGGTCCGGATCAAAATTGTAGGTTCTTTACCATGTACTTCAAACTGAATTTTAGCTGCTGATTAATGGCTTTATGAACTTTTCTTATTCTTTCCTTGGCGGAAGGGGAGCTCGAAGGCTTTGCCATTAATATAGATGGTTGGGAGGTTTCGTGCTGCAGACGCTTACGAAATTGCCATATCAAACTGGTTTTCTTCACCGCATCGGAATTCATATCTTTAAGAAATTTTCTGTGTAATGGCTTCGACAAGTATTCACGGGAGTATTGCTCATCGCGATCAGAGGCAGAAAGACTCAGTTCAATTTATGTAAAGTTTTGTGTCATGGTTCCCAGTAGCCCTGAAACAGCATTAGCAGCCAGAAACCGCATTGTTCCATTTGGTGAGCGAAAAGCTAAAGTGTACTTCAAGCAGACCCATGACCATCACCTTCTTTAAAATATCAGAGATATGGAAAAACCGTGGAACAAATGGTTTGATAATCAACATATTGAATAATCTGTGGCATCTGCATTATAGACTATCTTATATCACCATTCAGCAGCGATATATTTATTCGTGTCGAGGCTACCAATCCAATTATGTAGGTTGAAGAAATCAACGTTGCCACAAAATACAAGAATCCCAGCTAGCACCCTAAAGTCCATAAATTGATTTTGTTTCTCTAATTTCACTTTGATTTTGTATAATATAAATATTGTATTTGTAAGTTATAATCTTTAGACTAGGGAGGAGCCGTGTCAGAAGCGGAATAATTGAATATGTAAGAATGGGACCGATTTAACGAACAGAAACGCGACTGGGTATTTGAGTGAAAGATCTCCCATGGATGGGGTTTGGTTTGAAAAATTGGTGTGAAATTGGCCGCCTTTTCGGTGCGATTAAACTGTTTGACCACCAACAACGGAATGAAGGCGGACTCCTTCGAGGGCCAATCGACGTGGATTTTCGATCGTAAATTTAATAAGCGAAAAATGAATTCTGATTACACATGGGAGCTGAACACGCTTAGTAAATTTGGTGGAACTATTTAATCGCTTTCTTCCATTTTTCGAATTCTGAACTCCAGAGCAACCCACACGCTACCGACACCGATAGTGACGGCATGGTTAATCATGGGAAAACTGGAAGAGATCTTAACTAGACGCGAAGAGGCGGATTATCTGAAAAATACGGTACTATGGGTGCCACCGAAACAAAGTGAACACTATGCCGGAAGTATTCATTCCAGAGACTGGAAGATTTTCATTTTGGCTAATTAATAAAATACTAAGCTCAGTTCTTTGAATAGCCAGAAGGTGACCCTAGGCAAGGTCATGAGCCGATGGTAAAGGTCTGATATTACTTGACACAAGGCGTTAAAGGTTCGTGGGCGAAAAGAAGATTATATGGGGCCATGCTTGTCTGGACTCTATAAATCAGGTCAGTCAGTTTCCTGTGGTTTGATCGTCGGCGAATTAATTGGTGGAATTTTGCATGCCATTTTCAATTAGATATCAAGGACACCGATCAAAGCGACTTTATGGATCTTAAAATCGTCTATCTTCCGGAAGAGTACCCGCGCAGGGCTGCCTGCGTTCACACGCGCAGGCTTTTGTGGTAGTAGATGAGGCGGGGAAAATCTCTGGTTTGCTCGACGCACGCGTGCTACTAAATTCCTCCTTGCGATTGATTCAGCTGATTTTTACTAAGGACGAAGATTTGCGAAGCTGGTAATTGGAATACGCCAAACGCTTTTCGCTGAATTAATTTTAATAAGGTTTAACTCTCAGATGAAAATAGACGCTTACTCAAAGAACGTGTAGTAACTTTAAGCCTGAGCTTACTGGGTCTATTCTTGCTGACAGTGGCGCTAAATCAAATCTGTACACCAGTTCATTCTAGACAGCAGAGGCAGGAAGCGCTAAAACTGTGAGCGCTGTTGTGCGAGCATTGCCAACCAGGCGAAAACTCAAAACCTCCAGATAAATCTAATGCCAAAACCCCACGGATGGTACCGACACCTCTAATTCAAACCGCTGTAAGCCCAATATTCGCCTCGAAATTTAAGGGTCGCGCCAAAGACCAGTTACAAACGAACAGAATTTTGATAAAGAATTGGCCAGAAATCGAGGGCTGCAACTGAGACAACGTATCTTGGAAGCAGGATTTTGGCGAGACGGCGAAGACGGACTGCAAAGTGTAATGTAATTTCGGGAAGTTTTTATGAGCCGTACACCGGAACTTGGATGAGTTGCCGGAGTCGATGAAGAGATTGGCAAGAGATTCAAATTGGTCACATCGGCGCTTCTCTAGATGCCTGGCAAAAGGTGCACAACATCTCGCAGTGATGTAGATTCGAGATTGCGACCGACCCACTAAAGTCTTGCACGCAGTGAGCGGTCCAGCTAACGCAACAGAAATCCGAGAGCGATGCGGCGGTTGGCTTCCGAAGAATAAAGCTCGCTGCCAATATGTAGCGCGCCAAATTTCGGTGAAGAAAATATATAATCTCTGGGTCACGGGAAGCTGACGCTGCGATGAGTAATGTCTGTGGGCGGATGCTCAGAGCTTGGAGAAGTTACTGAGCGGTCGAACATACAGAGGAGAAAACTGATTAGTAGGTAGAATATAAATGACCGTGCAAAGATATCGACAAAATGCAATTTGACCTCCAAAAAGTATTTGCTCGGAAAGTGATCAGGACTCGTGGTCTCTCAACCATATAAGAACATTGATGACGCCCATTGTATATGCAGAAGATGATAGACGATGTAAGAGGATATATGGACGGCTGAGATCTTGTACTGCTGAAGAGGAGAATAGTCAAATTACTGGTTTTATTCAAGGCGTAATAATTGAACACGAAGTGCGTAACGATGCCTGGGCGTCTAACGCACCAGCCTCCAAAGAAGGTTGGGTTGGTTTGTGTTGTAAAGCCGGAATATAGAGGACGCAGCATCGGACTTGAGATCTGCCCAACGAGATATTGTTTCTAAAATCAAAAATTGCACGAGCATAAAAGTTACTCGAACTTTTATCCGATAACAAACAAGCAATGGCTGTCTATGAGAAAAACGGTTTCGTGCGTCATGATTTAGAAATGACATTAAAGATCCCGAGGTATAAAGAACCCACAAGGGTTGTTATTTTAATAGGTGGTATTAACGTCTAGCCTATCGCCCTATGTAGAACGTCGCATAGCCGATACATATAGAGTAGGTCTTGACGATCCTGCCGTAAGAAGCAAGATTGAGTTTAAGAAGAACTGGCTGACAATCAAAAAGCAGGTTCGCCTTTAGGTATTTCTCCGTTCGGTGCATCCTGCGTCGTGGATATGATCTTCATTATATCAAATCAGGCCCATTTGGTCAATGTCGCCAGTCGTTCACACTGTGCTAACAAAAAGAGCTCGTAAAGGAGTTATTTTAATGGTGCACCTGTTTGCCCCTTTGGGACGCATCGGGTTTGGCAGAACTCCGCAAGTGAGTTGTTTTGCGCACCTGACTAGACTCGAACTAGCACCATTCGAAGGCTCTACCACCTCAAGGTGGCGTGACCATGCCAATTCTCACTCACAGGTGCATACGGTTATTACGGCATATCCTATGGGAGAGAGATCGGAAATTATTCCCATTTGCGAGAGGCGCGATGGAATTCTCCTATTATAGCACGATTTTGGAATATCCAAAATCGAGATCTGAATACACCCCTACGTTTTATGGAGTACGATTCTTAAAGAACTTCTTCACCGACCAATTAATAATATCGTTAAAACGGTCTTCACCTGAGACTAGATGCTGATCCGCCGAGAAGGCGCGCACATTTTTATTCATAAAGTATGGCAAGCTAGATTGATAAAGCGCAATTGAAGGCACTTCGTCGAGCCAGATTTCAAGGAATTTACGATATTTGGCGTCACGCAGTGAAATATCAATCGTATTTCTAGCACTGAGAATCAAGTTCGAAACCGTAGCGTTCTTGTAATTACTGAGGTTATAACCATTTTCGGTAGCTTTCCAGCAGAGTGATATTAAGGGTACCACGTCTGGATCGGCAATCCATGGCGACTTTCACAAATCAGAATATCATAGGTACGTGGACGAGAACATTGAGTGTAAAAGTCCTGAGAAGCTTCATAGGCCGCAACTTGGTTTTGGGGACACCAGAGATTTTAATGTTCACCGAGGCGATTAGCGATTTCTTCCCATATATTTATCACCTTGACCGTAACGATACGAAGATCGGTACCAAAAATATTCGGGTTTTATTAGCTTTTGAAATTACTCGAGCTTTAGACTTAGCTTCGGTGACATTGGTAGTGGCCGCCTCTGGGAAAGAAAGTGTCTTGGCATGCTGTTCAGTGATCGGGATTTGAGTGCCTGTTCGCCGTTTTAGACCCGGATAAAAGATTGCCATAGTTCAAAACCCTTGACGGAGTGCCTGGCGGAAAGCCTCTCTTGAAGAGCAGTATTAGAAGTGGATGTAGTATTAGGAAGCAAAGACACCATAATTAACCGTAGTTTGTTGCTCTTGAGACTTTTTCATTGAGCAACTTCTAGTGTAACGAGATGGAAGACTACCAGTGGCAGTGATAGAACCGGATTTCAGGGTAGCTTTAATCGCGTCGGCGGTCAAGAAAGCATGAACAGAAAACTATCAAGTAGAGTCTTTCCTTGTAATAATTTTTGATTACGGTTCAAATAGACTATCTTTTCACCTTCGTTGCCGATGGTTTGGGTAGCCTTTAAGACGAATGGGCCAGAAGAAATTGGCTTAGTAAATAATTTATGTTCATTCAATTGTTCCGGCTTTCACGTCCTTCAAAATATGGCTGGGAATTGTGAAATTCAAGTTACTTTCGGAAGAAGCGCATTAGTATTTTCAAGCTTAAAACCAGAGACCGTCTTTCGGATCGACGTCTACAGTGACACCATTTAATTTATTACTGAAGTTCGATTTTAGAGAAGCACTCTTTAATCAGCCATGTGCCTGCATAAAAGCTTACGTCATCCGTGGTGAGATCGTCGCTGCTCGACCATTTTCAAATTCTGGCGCAGGCGCACCGTCCATTCATCGCCAGTGGTATTACTGGTGATAGTTTCAGCGATCCCGCACCGGTCTGACCAATAATCCACCTCCGCGAGACGAGCAAACATCAGACGAGAAAGGGCCTCCTCTAGAAAAGTAGTGGCAGCGGATTCATGGAGTAATCTTGCTCCAGTACCTTCAGGGAAATTACCACCGTCGGTGTAGGTTTTCTATGGCGTAGGATTCAGATACCAAACTGATTGCACGGTGGCAAAAAGCAGAATAGCTAAAGATCAAAGTACATTCCACACAAAGGACGGACATTTTTCATGCGAAATATGGCCGATCTGAAGTTCTCATCACGTTCTTTACTGTTTTCGCTAAGTTTGCGACAAAGAGCTTAATGGAATGACTACGGTTTTTGAAGGTCTTATTCACTAATTTTAACTAAAGTAGGCAGCAAAAGCTTTATACCTAAGATTGAGGCGACGAACATCACAGACTCACAGCAGTGGCATTAAAGAGGGATTTTTCGAGACTCGACGGGTGGTATATAATTCACCACTTGCACCAAAAGCCTGCACTGGAGAGAGGCGCCGCGTTGTTTGCACAATAAAATGAAAGATGGCGAGAACGGCCGAGATAAGACTACACTTTCGAGGATCTCAATATTCATAATTTAATTATAGTCTGGAATGACAGGAATTAACAAGACTTGTCAGGACACTCATGAAAGCCACGACCAGACTAGCTGAATACAGAGATAGAAATATGAACCAAGGACAGACCAACCACAACGCGTGCAATGTTGAGCACCAAGTTACAAAATTCCCATAGTGAGTAAAATCAGAGTGAAGCGAAAATAGTTAAAATTGGCTTGACGATGGTTTGAACTGAAAAGCACAAGTCCGGCAGGTGACAAACCCGAAAGTATCAACTCCTTGATCGACGCGACCAAAAAGTTTGACACAAACCTGGTATCAAGAATGAGGAAACAATCCAACACAGGATGAAAAACTTAATTTGCTTTTTATCATAAACCTGTTATATGCGCGATTTGACGCGATTTTACTTAAACATGCGCTTGTGCGAGCTGACGATGAAAATGTGCTGAAACGGTGCGCCTCTTCATCGATACGTGCGATAAGTTTGGCGAGATGCGATTCATTAGGAAAACCTGACTGGAAAAACTCAGAATCCCTCGATTGATGTGCGGAATAATTAAATTAACATCGGCATTTCTAGTGTGATCACCGGATTTATTTGCACCGATGGCGGGAATTTTAGCCTCAATTAACGAGTGAGGTAGTACGGCACGAAGCTGCAAGTCAGAGCCGTCCAAGATAATCAAATCGATATTCCCATTCCTGATGTTTGAGACGGCGCGTCACCACCTCACGCATACCAGGTGGTAAGTCGTCATTTTTACTACTTTTTAATCTTAAATTTGCGATAATCCGCACGACTGGCCCGCCATTTTTGAAAAACTCACCATGCTGGCATGGTGTCGGAGCCGAAATATATGAAATATCATACAGTGCGACGCGGTACAGATTCAAGATTACAGGGCTTCTGGGCTGCGAAAAGTGCCTGATCAGAAGACAAATCGAGAAATTCCTTGTCGGATAATTTTGGCGCTGAGACCCTTCAAACCAAAATATTCATCACGGAGTCTCGCGGCCATTTCAAACTCACCGAGCGAAGCGTGGCGGTGCATGTCACGCTCAATTTCTGTGAGACAGGTTGTCGCGTGCCGTTCAGATAACGGATGAGGCGACGGAGCTCAGTTTGTAGGCTTTTCGGTAGTTTTACCAATTTCGATACCCGGCGAAGGCCGAGATCGGTGTCGAGGGTTTTCTTGCCGTTATAAGGTTTATCATAATAAGGAAAAATCTTTCTTAACACTCTTAGCGCCCTTAATAATAGTGGTTTTGGCATAAGAACGGACCGATATAGGTCGCCTTGTCATCTAAGGGTTTCGCGTAATCGAGACATCCGGACCCGCTGGTCCATATTAATGCGCACGTAGCTGACGGTTTTATCGTCACGCAGTAAAATATTCCACTTCGGCATGTAGCGCTTAATCATTTCCGACTCGAGGAAAAGCGCATCCATCTCGGTATCGACGATTAGCAATCGGTGTCGTGAATTTCGCCACTAAGGCTTCGGTTTTCGGATCTTTTTCGGTATTTTGAAAAGGCTAGACGAACCCGATTTCTTAAGACTGCCGCCTTGCCCATATAATCGCTTCCGATGGTTTTTATGAAAATACACCCCAGGACTACTGGGGAGTGTTTTCAGTTTAACGAGTTCCGCAATCATTATTTTAATTATAAAATATTTCTGATTTTTACAAAATCCGCCCTGGATTAATATCTCAAGGTGTTGCACTTGAGGGGTTAGAGTAAGACACCTGAGTCGACATTTCAGACTGTGATGCTTTTAGGCTATTAAAAGATTGGCGCCTTTTAAAGGAGTTTTCGGCATCGGTGGTACCCTGGAAGTGGGTTCTGGAGTGAGGTCTTTTTCAGGTTTCCTCAATTGATCGAGCTTCACATACTTAGGCTATCAAAGATCGGAGTGGACTCAGCTAGTTTTAATTTCCTTTTTCTTAGAATCTTTTGAGAAACGCACCACAGCGTGGTCTGGTCAAGCTCTTTAGGATTCTTCTGGTTAGGAGTGGTAAAGATTAGACCCTTAATATCTCCCGCTGAAAAGTATCGATACCCACGACAGCATTGGCAGTGCTCTTAATTTCTTGAATATATTTATCGTAATCTTTGATGGTTTTATCCTTCAAAACACACCTGCTCTTCCTCTTCATAGGAGTTTTGAGACAGAGAGAATAGGCATTCGAGAGACATTTAGAAATTTAGTATTTGGGAGGCTTTATTGGCAGCCTCGAGGAGCGACTGAGGTTTATTATCATTAGAGGTAGTGCGATAGAGTTTACCGAGATTGCCCGAAAGCTTAGCATAGCTAGCGGACTCTTCACTACTTAATTCAGTAAAATTAGCAAATTCATTGTCGCGGTAAAGTTTAGCCATGAGGTCGGATTGCTGATCAAGGGTCTTACCGATATTTTGAGTCACACAAGAGAGAGTCCCGGCAATACCATTCTGTAAAACTTTTGACGAGTAAAGCCTAGCGCACTACCTACGCCTGCAATGACTTCCCTCAACATCGATACGTTGCCATTTATTTTCACATACTCGCCAAAATCATCGTCGATTTTTGCATTTCTGAGTCAATTTCTTTACCCGAACCCTTCAGTACTGCGGTCAAACTATCCTTCAAATGGTCGAGCTTCAGATAAATTTTGCCATCTTGGGATATAATCCCCTCAAGACCGAGTAAGCTTGGAGAATTATCACCCTTCATGGTGAAATTCAGAGTAGCGTACTGCAGCAAATTTTTCTGTACTACCGCGGCTGAGACTAACGCGAAGGTCAGCCTGCTGAATTTGACTTTCACCCTTATGGTATTTAGAAGTCACCGGTAACGGGTGCTGGAAATTCAATATCGGAACCACTAACTTTGTGGAAGATTTTAGAAAAAGTACTGGCGCTAACGTTTGCAGAAAAGTAAATAAAGAGCGCGATGCTGGCAGCAATAAAGAGCGGCAGAATAGAAAAGGAAGAACTTTTGGGCTAGGTTTTCTTTTTAGCGGAGTTACGACTTCGGCGTTAACTTCGGCATTTTCGGAAGCAGGAGTCAGAATTAGATTCGTGGGTGGAATCAGAAGCAGAGTCAGACGCGGAATCTGGAACTAACTCGGAAGCGGAGGAAGCGGAACTAGAACTGGCAGTCGTGGCAGTATCTTCAGTTGGTTCTTCGTGATTATTTTCTTTTAGAACTTCGTCGAGAATATGGTCTTTATTTTTCTAACATTTCGAGTGCTTTCAGAAGTATCGGTTTTCAGAGGCTTCAAATTCTCAGATTCTTCGACATTTTCCAGAAGATGCGACGTCTTCAGATTCTTCGACATCTTCGGAAGCTTCAGCGTCTTCTGCAGTTTCGGCGGCTAAAAAATGGATTTTCTGCTGATTCTTCAGAGAGTAGAATCGTATATTATTAATCAAATCATCCGATAAGATGCTGAATTTTTCGGTTTTTGAAATTTCAGTATCTACACTTTTGTGTTTTCAGCTGAGCTCTGCCGTCTGAGTGCTAAAATGCACACTATTCGCTTTTAACCCAGCTTCTTTTGATTTTGATTTTTGGGCCTGTTTCAATCGGATTGACCTCGAGGTCAGAAATCGAATTTATCCGCCATCTTCGCTCTTCTCGTGATTAAGTTTTGCTCCGATATTCTCTTTATTTTAGTATAAGTTTGGGTCTGTAATATGAGCAAGACTCCTCAAACAAAAATCTCCACTCGAAGTGGAGATAAAATCAATCAATTAGGCGACAGATATGACTGAGATTCAAACAAACCAGGTGAACAGCTACCACAGAGAATAGCGGTGAAGACGAGATCTTCTGGACCAGTACTTGGGAGGTCAGAAGCTAGTCTTAGTAGTACCGTTAGTAGTATTTGACGTAGTAGTAGTTTTATTGTTTTTGGTACTGATCAGCTGGAGGTGGTAGAAATCTTATTAGTTTGACCTTGATTGTTGGTCTTTTCAGATGACTTAGCTCAGTTTTAGCCTCAGTCTATTTTCGGCCTTAGTTTCAGTCTTATGGTTTTTCTTCCTTAGACTCTTCGGTAGCAGCGATTTCTTGTTGGCGGGACTTTTTCAGCAGATTTGATAGCTGAAGTAATAATCAAGCACCAAAATCACTACGGATAAAAGCTGATGATGGTAGCGAAAACGATAATACGAAAACGTTTTAGCGCGGTTAGGTTGATTAGTTTGCATGATAATCTCAATTAACTCTATGATTTATATCAGTTTGACTCATTATACCACTTTTTATGTTTTTGTAAATAGCAACCGTAATCATTAAGATTTTTGCAAAAAATTCTTACAGATTATTCCGAGGTTTTTATGATTGAGTGACATGAAGAAAAATCCCTGGCTAGAGCCAGAGATTTTCAGTAAAAGCTTACTCCTCATAATGCCATCTTTGTTGTGCATGGGTTTTAGACCCGGTATAAAATTGGATGGATCAATACCGTACTCCGACCAATCAATGGTTGGGGAACGGAGGAGCTGGATGGCACATTTTACCTAGTTCAGATTTCAACCAATCCCCAATCTGAAGCTTGGTCAGCGCCGTGACGCAGAAACCAGTTCATGATAGTTTTTCACATGGTCAACCGTAAGACAAAAATAATTATCCACATAGAGCAGTATGCGTTTTCTTATTCAGTACAATCTGCAACCAGCACACCCGCTTGAATTAATTTCTCGATATTCTTCCAGCCATCATTAATCAGAAATTGACCAAGTAATAGATCAGTGAAGCACCGCGCTGAACGAACCAGGCAGCATTTTCGGTGACGAATTCGAACCATGATAAATATCCGGTAATCTTCCTGACCAAAAACCGTCATCAGCTTGTTAATGTCAAGGAAATTCCCTGTTTCGTCAGTTCGTCGTAATTTTTCCAATAGCTCTTTCGATAAGATTTTGGAGATATCGCGGTCATAAAAGGTCGCCATTCAGAAAAGATTTAAGAATCACAGTTTAATGTGATCAGTATTTTTCTGATGCTTTTCTGGTCGAAATTCGACCGAACACTGCAGTCAGCTCCACTTTTAGTAGCTCCTCAACAGAGCGACTTTCACCATCGGTTGTAGTTTTCTTATTCAAGTTTTTCATGCCCCCTCATATGAAGTCAAACTTTACCTTTTAAGGTACCCAATATTTTTGCATAAGTAAAAGACTTAATGGGGTTATTTTACTCTATCTAGGAAATTTTTGTCATCAGGGTGTGGAACAGATGAGGACGAGCCGTAATCAAAGCCTAAAAATCAGCAGGTTTTTCAGGGTAGTTTTATAAATGCTAATGCTACAATAAAACTATGGAAAATATCACAATCAAAGAAATTCACGCAAGGCAAATTCTCGACAGCCGCGGCAATCCGACAGTAGAAGCTGACGTCTTTTTGTCCGACTGTAGTGCTGGCCGCGCTATGGTACCTCTGGCGCATCGACTGGTAGTGGCGAGGCTTTTAGAATTACGTGACGGGGATAAAAACTTTTACGACGGTAAAGGGTGTCATGCAGGGCCGTGCGTAACGTCAATACTAAAATAAAGTAGCCTACTCTGTAGGCAAACACGTCGACCAACGCGAAATCGATCAATTAATGATTCAGCTCGACGGCACGGAAAAATAAATCGAATCTTGGCGCCAATGCGATTCTAGCGGTTTTCCGTAGCCCTAGCAGCTTCGGCACGCGCGATGAAAATGCCATTTTATGAATATGTGGCAAAAATTGTCTGGAACCTCCGACCAGATAATGTCTTTACCGATGCCAATGATGAACGTGATGAACGGGGATGCAGCGCAGATTGGTGTACCGGATTTTTCAAGAATATATGCTGATGCCAATCGCGGTGACCAACATCAACGAAGCGATTCGTATGGGGTCAGAAACTTTTCACGCCCTGGAAGAAGGTTTTTGAAAGATTATGTGACTACCGTAGGTGATGAGAGGTGGTTACGCAGCAAAAGTTTTCGGCGGCAATAACGAACCTTTGGAACTAATTTGCGAAGCGATTGAGCGCAGCGAACTACGTAGTGGGCAAAGATATTGCGATTGCCATGGACATTGCTTCCTCGGAGTTTTACGAAGATGGCGGTTATAAATTAAAGACCTCTGGTGAAAACCAAGACCAGTGCCAGAAATGATTGACTGGTATGAGGGTTGCTAGAAAAATATCCGATTGTTTCGATCGAGGATGGCCTGGCGGAAAAATGACTGGAAGGGGCTGGAAAGTTCTCACTGAGCGCCTCGGCAATAAATTACAGTTGGTCGGTGACGACCTCTTCGTCACTAATGTGAAAGCTGTTACAAAAAGGTATCAACGAAAAGGTGGGGAACGCGATTTTGATTAAGCCAAACCAGATTGGTTCACTTTCGAAACCATTGACGCGGTGGTTTTGGCGCAAAAACTCTGGCTATCACACGATTATGTCGCACCGCTCGGGCGAAACCGAAGATAGTGCCATCGCACACCTCGCGGTCGGGACTCGGGACGACAAATCAAGACTGGTTCCCTCTACGCTCGGAGCGCATCGCAAAGTACAATGAACTAATGCGAATTGCAGAGGCTAATCCGGAAAACTCAGTGTTCTGGGAAAAATCGCTTTCGAAGAGAAAACTAGGACTTAAACTAAAAATAGGTGCAAAAATAGCACCTATGATGTTCTCTGGGCTTATTTAATCAATTCACGAAAATTCCCACCCTCAGAGGGTAACCTTTGATACCGAGCTTTTTCGGCTTTGGTGACTTTCAAAGCACCTGGCTTTCGCGCCGGCGATCAGAGGCGGTGGTAGTTTTTGGTGCACAGAACTGGTAACGTTGGCACCTTTTTCGCGTAATAAATCTTCCGCTTCCTCTCGACCTAGAATCAGTGAGATGTGCCAGTGACGACAAAAGCTTTTGACCCTTTAAGCGGGAGCGTTATCGTGATTAACATAAACTGGATGCACGCCGAGCGCGCAAAAGTCATCGAGCTGCTTCAAATTATCTTCATCGGCAGTAAATGCCAAAATTGATTCAGAAACCGTGAGACCGATATCCGGGATTTTCAGCAGCTCTCTTCGGTTGGCATCACGCAGTGCCTCAAGCGAGTTGGAAGGCATCAGCGAGGGCGACCGCGGTTTTGTGCGCCGACGTGTCGAATGCCGAGCGCGGTAATAAATTTGGCGAGCGGCGCCTGTTTAGTCCTCGATGGCGTTCAGTAATTTGGTGGCGGAAAGTTCACCGAAACGTTCGAGATTTAATCAAATCTGATTTTTGCAAACGGTAGAGGTCAACTAGGGCTTTTTAAGAGGCCAGTATCGACCAATAAATTCACTCACTGAGCCCCTCGATATTTGGTGCCTCTTGCTGGCAAAATATTCAGTTGCGACGCAAAATAAAATCTGAGTCTTGCTTCACGCGATAGACCACTTCTCCCGTCGGACGCTCAAATTCAAGTTCTGGATATTGATTTTTCAGAGCCTGCTCATAATCGAAAGGCGCGGTACCATCTGGACGGAGCGTGAGGTAAGACTTCCTTTGATTTTGGGGAATAATATCACCAGCTTTATAGACAATCACCGTGTCACCAATGCGAATATCGAGCTTTTCAATTTCATCAGAATTATGTAGAGTAGCATGACGCACAGTACAGCCAGCAATTTCACAGGATCTAGGATAGCCACCGGATGGCAGCACCGGTGCGACCGATTGAGATTACCAGATATCGCGCACCTTGGAAGTGGATTCTTCGGCGGGATATTTAGGCCACAGCAGCACGAGGAGCTTACCGACGATGCCAAGTTCCGGAATATATCTTGCGATCGACAATTTTTAATCACCACGCCATCGGTATTAAAAAGAAAATTACCGCGCACCTGACCAAGATGTTCGATCTCGGCGAAAAACTTCGTTAAGATGAGTATATACATGATCTTGACCGGATGTCTGGAAAACCAATTTGGCGCAAAAACACAAGCCTCTTGGTGGGTCGGAAGATCCGGCGTGACTAGATCGTAGGCCGTGAAGCGTAGTGGGCGACTAGCGGCAATGCGAGGTCGAGTTGGGAATAGTGCCGGCAGCAGATTACGCGGATTAGCGAAAAGGCTTTTCTCTCTAGCAGTCTGCATCTGATTGAGCTTTTTCAAAATCTTGCTTAAAAATAATTACTTGCCGCGCACTTCCAGATGCTCAGGTGGGTTCTCGAGATTTAATTTGAGAATATTCTGAATGGTTTTACATTCATCGTGACATCTTCGTCACCAGACCATCACCACGCGTAACCGCCTGCTTAAAAATACCATTTTCATAATGCAAGGACAGCCAGGCCATCCATTTTAATATCAGTGAAAAGGTAAATTCGGTGCCTTGATCAACTAACTTATAATTTCTGGCTACCCAATCACGAATTTCGGATTCGGAAAAAACATCGGCCGAGAGAAATCATACAGGGAAGCGTGCGTGATAGAACTTATCCAGAGGCTTACCGGCGACGCGTTGGGATCGGCGAAATCAGGAGTGATAAACTCTGGATATTGTTCTTCCAATTGACTGAGCTCGTGCTTCAAAAGAGTCGGCCGCCCGACATAATCGACTCGTCTGAGGACGTGATAATGATAGCGATATTCATTGATTAATTCTTTGTTTTCCATTTTTCAATGCGAGCCTTGGCGGCAGATCGTTATTCATTTTAGGCTCAGTTTAGCATCATCATTATAATCGAGAAGAGCGCGATAAAAGGGTAAAATAAATCGAAAGATAAAACTAAAGATAAAGACCGTGATCGTGAGTTGAGACGATAGTTACAAACGGAATTTTACTATCGGTCAGCCAGGCAATTGGGCTTTCAGGATGCCATCAGAGGATGATAGCCGGCATGAGCAATAATAGGTAAAGTAGAGGCACGATAATCACTAGATACCCGAATCAGAAACGCGCGGCGTCCCATAATGAGATAGCCATCCGTACGGCGGTCAGAGGATAAAGACCTGGCGCCGAGAAACCACGATAATCGCACTACTGGATAACAGATAGAGACTGAGCGTAATCATCAGATGCGGCAAACGCAAAGAAAAGCAAACGCATAAAACGGCATAGAGAGGAATTCTAGTAGTGAGCAACGACAATGGTAAGCATGATGGGTATGGCCTCAAGGAAAAGATAATGAGTCCCGACCACCAGAGTCGAAACCAGAGGTGATAAGGCACTATGAACCGTCGCATCTTGATTTCCTGGTGTCCAGCCAGAAGTGGCGCGCCAAATAGATGGTGACTAGCCAAATAATGGCAAAAGTAGTACGGCGATGACGACCTGCGCATCATTCTATAGTGGTGAGACCACCGGTAGAAATAATACCTAGCAAGGTGAGACCCGGCTTTACCAACGGTGCCAGTTTGCCATCAGCTACATCCTTATTAGTTTGCTCGACGTTCGCTTTTGGACATCAGCAAGCGTATTTTCCGACATGGCACCGATGAGAAAAATATAGAGGCCGACAAAAATTAAAAGCAGTAGTGAGAAGATTCCAGAATTTGAAAAACATTTTAAAGCAGCACTAGCTTGACTGGTCAAACTCGGGAGCTCAGTTTTACGCTGATAATCTTTCGTAATAGGAGCGCTTAAAAGGATGGTGTAGCCGCACTTCATCCTGCTTCTTGACTAGCTGTTTCTTTTCGCGCAGCAGTTGCCTTTTGTTTTTGCTCCTGTTTTGAAGTTTTCTGCTGCCTTTCAGCTTGGCGCTGCGCCTGCTTTGTAAAACCAGATCATCAGAGGCTGCAGCTGATGCTGCTGATTTAGCTTTTAGATTTTTCATTAAATATTATCCTTCGCGCGTTCGAGACATTCGATGCGTTTTTCAATTTGAGTGGGTGGGTGCGGAAGAGCGAGTTGGATGGACGCTTTTTGAGCGGATTATTGATAAACATTGACCCTCAGTAGCGGTATTTTGACGACGCGTTGCTGGCCGTGTTCATCCAGTTTCTTCAAAGGCACTAATCAAACCATCTGGATAATGGGTGATTTCGGCGGCCGACATATCAGCAAGATATTCACGTTCACGCGAAATCGCCATCTGTGCAATCGTGGCGACTAGGGCGCCAAAGATCGAGTAAAAGCAGCGCGATCACCCCGGCGGACTATCTTGCTCGTCCCGACGATTAGTGTAGGAAATCATGCGAAGACCAATATCGGCAATGTAGCCCACCACACTAACCAGAGCAAAAGCTGCAAAGGAAACACGAATATCATAATTTTAATGAGAAATTTCGTGAGCTAGCACCAGGTGAGTTCGTCCTTATCCATAATATTTAGCAGGCCAGTGGTCACCGCAACAGCGTGGCCGGATCAGAGCCCGGTAGCAAAGGCATTCGACGCCGGATCATCAATTACATAAATTTCTGGCATCGGCAGACCTGTGGTAATAGTGAGATTTTCTACAATATTATAAAGAGAACGGTAATCTAGCGATATGGATGAGCACCAGTCATCGCCATAGCCATACTAGACGACAAAAGACCATGATACTGGCATAAATAATGGCAGAAACTAAAAGTAAAAATAAAAATACTCATTATCGCTGTAAACAGCCGCAGCGCCCCCGATAAAACCAATAAAACCGACGAAGCCGGCAAGTATCAAGACAGTATTTCTTTTTGTTAGCTGCAATTTGAGAATACATATTCCCTTTCTGACAAGATCAGTGGGTCTCACTGGATACTAATTTTCGTCGTATTAATTGATTAGAAAGAAACTTTTTGGAGCTTCTTGAATCTTTAGCATTTTCCTCTTCGAAAACATTGTAGAAGTCACGAGACTTGTAACCAAACATCTAACAGGAAGATAGTAGCTGAAGCGAACGATAAATTCGTTATATTGGCGGACTGCACCATTGTAGTAACGGCGAAGCTTGAATTTTATCTTCGGTATCTTCGAGTTGATCCTGCAAACGGATGAAGTTTTCGTTAGCTTAATTCTGGGTAACTTTCAGCGAGAGCGAAGATGTGGCTGAGGGCTGATTTCATTTCTTTTCGGCGCCAGCAACTTCAGCTGGGGTAGAAGCGGTGAGGGACGCTAGAACGAGCTTTTACGACAGCTTCAAGAGTTTCACTTTCGTGCTTAGTATAACCCTTTAACGGTTTCGATAGAGGTTTGGAATGAGGTCAGCACGGCGCTTCAATTGGACAAGAATGTCTGAGAAAAGCATTATCGACGCGAACCTTGACGGTGACTACGTGGTTGTAAACAAAAATTGCATAGAGGGGCAGCTAGGATTACAACTGCGATAACACCGATTAAAATCATTTGTAGTGTGTTCATTTTACTCCTTGTTAATACTTTTAATTATATCAGAAATTGGAAAAAGTGGTAAGCTTTTTGAGACACAAAATATCCCCACTAGTTTTAGTGGGGATAAATTGGTGCGAGCTAAGAGACTCTAACCTCGAGCCCTCTTCTTGGCAAGGAAGCGCTTCTAAACAACTGAGCTAAGCTCGCATACTGTTTTAATTTTTACTGAAATTCAATATAAAGTCAAAGTATTTCGGGAAAATATAAAGTCGTACTTACACATAATAAGTTATAAGTTCATTATATTTTCTAAGAAATTCTGACTCTTATAATATCTATATTATTGTTTGGTTCTTTTTATTAAGGCGTCGATAGTTTTCGTCCAACAACCCGTGAAACCCCTCGTGAATTTCTGCCCGCCCAATGTTTTAGTAGATGTTGTATCTCTCAAGTCATCCTGAAACATTGAGATTAAAACTTGTCCGACAACTTGCTTAGGCATAATACCTACAAAGTAAAACATAAAAACAGATTTTCTTTTGCCAAAGAATCTTAACATTTTACGAGATTGTGGCTTTTGGGGCAGAATTTAAGATCATAACCTTTGTTTTTATGTGTCAGTTGCTGTATCGTATTTATCAAAACTTTACAAATCACCCAGTGTATGTGCGAAAGCTCGGTATTCGTTTTGTGCCTTTTTGTAAAGCATGAATAATTTCGCTTGCAATCTATCATCTTCACCGGCGATTATATACTCAATTACTCGCCCGCGAATATTTACATTATCAATCAGACTCGCTAAAAATACCCTCGTTTTATAAGCTTTTGTCATTTGATCAAGCTCTGACTTCAACTTACCATATTCAGCGGATGCTACAAAATCCTTTGCTCTCTGGGAGCTTGCAGTATCATATCTTTATCTATCGCTCGTATATATATATTTTACTACCACTAGGTGAAATGTTATTTGTTGCTCAACTAGTCTGGCAGCGTCACCACTCAAAGCCAATTTCGGAATGTATTGCAAAACAGCTCAGCGAAATTCTAGGTTCATTGTCAATGTCATTAAAAACCTTTACTATGTCGGAGCCGTTGATACTACCCCGTATATTATCCTCTCTTAATTCTTGTGAACTATGGCTTCACTTTTAGATAAAAAGGTGGTATTAGCCAAAAATAAATAGTTTTATTAGGGGTATTTAGACAAACTACAAAAAGGAGAGTCGTCATACTTCTGTAGATTTGAAAGTGAGATGACGTATTGGAAAAGCTTGTCGATTTGGACGAGCTAAATCGTATTGCAAAGTATCTGTATAAAACACCGATCTGTCTTTTATCAGAGAGAATTCTTTTTGAACGAGTTCTTGCAACCTAGCTCTTTACTAGCTTGACCATCGAGCCTTTTTATAAAATCAATTAACTTGTAAAGCGAGTTATCCATTTTCCCTTAGTTATTTCTTTGATTTACGAATTCCTCTTTAACTTTTTCTGCTCGCCAAGAGTGTTGCGCTCCCAAAAACACCGTCTGTATAACCCTGAATAGAGCTGTCATCATCTGCCATTTCTAGTCGTTTCTCAGCCCAAGCACAATAAGTTTTCATCAAGCTCGATACCAACATATTTACGGCCAAGCTTCTTTAGCAGTTACGGAAGTTGTTCGCTACCCCAAGGATCGAATACTACGTCCCCCATATTAGAGCTAGCTAAAATCATTTTGGCAATTAATTTTTCAGGTTTTCTGGGTTGGATGGGCAGTATTTTCAGGCGTATTGACCAATAAGGAATTGTACTAGTCATCCCAGAAATTGACGGGCAAGTATCCCGAAAATTACCACTTTTAGTTTCTTTCCAACTTCTGGCTTCTCCGTCTTGCCTATATGGAGCAATAACCTTTTTCTAACTTTCTGCATCATCTAAGTTAAAAGTATAGCGGTCGCTGTTAGTGGCAAACCAAATATCCTCGAGTCCATTTTTCCAGTTCTCCTTTGCGCCACGTCCTTTTTCTCGTTGCCATGTTGTTCGGTTTCTGACATTAAGATATTTTGGCAGAACCTCGACCAATGACAACGCTGGTTTTCCAGTCGCAACAAATATAAACACTGGCTTTCATCTTTTTAATAACGGCAATACTAGTTTCAACCATGCTCAGTATATTTAGTATAGCTCTCATCATCTGTTTGCTTGAACTTACTACCGTTGTAATTCTTTGATAAATTGTATGGTGGATCAACAATAAGTAAATCAACGAACTTTTTGGCATCATAACTTCGAAAGTATGTCATTGATTGTCGGTTTATAATTCTATCGATAGATAGTTCTGAATCGCCTTTTTATGCAACGATCGAAATATTCTCGACCTTCCCCAAGAGAAAAATCAATAGTTTTTGTTCCTATGTGATTTATTAGTCTCAATCATTTTTCTCCTATTGTAGCATAAGTTTTTAGAAAAATTAAAATGGTCCTAATCAAGTTGGTTCAGTTAAACTGTTAGATAAACCCACAGAAGTTTTATGCTTGTAATATTTTTTAAAAAGTAATATAATGGTATCATAAATGATTCGTCTATCGAATTGGCGTCGTTATGGCGATACTTTCCAGATGAGTAATCTGCTGGATAGAAGACGTTTTCGATAGCGCTTTAGGCGCTGATTGGTTTAGGCTTTTTATTAAAAAGTTAATATGTCTTTTTAATAATATTCAAATACTCTTTATCCCCTGTCAAAGACCTATTAACTGAGCCTGCAATCATATCGGCAAGTTGAATTAAAACATCATTCTTTGAATCACGGTATCTTATCTGTTTAATTGCATTTTTGGGAAGATTCTGCTCATGTTTTTACATTACGCTTATAAGACGATCCACCTTCACCGTCAATTAAAAATCCGTGCATTAGTCGATCTCGTTCAAGACTTGAGATATAGCCCTTAGTATCACTGTATTATATAAGCTACTAGCATCCCTATTAGATGGGATATCCATTAGTATTTGTTTTATCCACAACAGCGACTGATAATACGAAACTACAGCTATTAATTTCCGAAGAAAGCGTCTTCCTAATCTCTGGCGATGTCTTTCTAAACTTGAATTCGTGATGATCTCTCCACTTTAATGTTTGGCTCAAATCTTTCTATCTTTTAAAGCGGTGGATTCCGCATCATAATCGGTTAAAAATACCACAGCAACAATTACAAAAATAACTGCTGGAGCCTTTGTCCATTTTTAATCCCGGGTCACCTGAGTCGTCAATTGCAATAATCATAATATCTAGTTTGTTTTAAATAAAAATGACCGCGTGAGGTCATCTTGTTGGTGCCCGAAATGGGACTTGAACCCATATGGATTTCTCCATTCGATTTTTAAGTCGAACGCGTATACCAATTCCGCCATTCGGGCCTAGAAATATTATACTACCAAAGTAGCGGCTTTTTCTAAAAAAATTACCGCGTCTACTTCGATAAGATTGAGGCACCGACCGGAATTGAACCAGTGTACACGGTTTTGCAGACCGCTGCGTAACCACTCCGCCACAGTGCCATAGAGATATTTTAGCATAGACTAATAAAAATACACCAAACTCCCGAGGTGTATTTTTATTTACAATATAGACATTAACTTCACACTCAACCTCCGAGGGTGCTTTTGTCTTCGAATTCAGACGTCTCAACTTCGCCCGAATTCTTATTTCTATGATATCATGCTTTTTGCTTGCCGTCAACATTGACTTTTTGAGATTTTTGATGTTTTTGGTATTGACATTTTCTAATTGCAAAAATGGTATTTTATATTTTTAATTTAGGTTAACTTGTGGAGTTTTGGTGTTCGGTTTCTTATATTCGTGTTCGGTTTTAGAATTTTTGTTCGGTTTTACCTCTAGTTAGAACTCGCGGCTTTTAGTTTTACGATTTGAGATTTTTCAGTTTTTATTTTTGTCTTGATTTCGATACTTGATATTTTCTTCATAATGAAAGTTATCAAAAATAGCCGCCGGAGCGACTATTTTTTGAAGATTTTTAATTCAGTTTTATTTTTAATTTAACTCGTAGGCTTTTTGCTCGCCAGTAGTGAGATTTTTGACTTGATAAGTTCGATCATTAACTTCGTTTTTCGCCGATAATGATGACATTTTCAGCAACTTTGGCAGCATATTTGATTTTTGTCACCCTAGTTTCTTGTCGAGCAGACAGAGATCAGCACTAGCGCCTTGACTAATCAAATGTGCGACTATTTGATAGGCGTAGGCGATTTCCGCATCCGAGATGGGGACCACACAGTATCTCGACGGGAGCGGACTGGTAGGATTCGAGTAAATTGTTGGTTGAAAGACAATAAAATAGGCGCGTCAAACCAATAGAGATACCGACTCCTGGGAATTTTTCCTCGGTATAATTCGAGGCGAGATTGTCATAGCGGCCACCAGAACAGATGGAGCCGAGATTCTTATATTCTGGGAGCAGGGTTTCAAAGACCGTACCAGTGTAATAATCGAGACCACGAATAATTAACATATCGGCAATTACCGACTGACCAATTCCCTGAGCTTCGAGAAGATCTAGCACCAAGAGTAATTCATTCACACCGGTGGCGAAAGTTTCATTATCGATACCGAGCGCAGTCAATTTTTCGGCCACTTCAGCACGCGGGCCACGAATTTGAAATGAATTGCAGTATCGTTTGACTTTAGATTCGTCAACGACTTGCTCACGCAGTTTAGCCTCGGTAACTTCAGCCGGAACTTTTTCAGCGTGATCGATAATACCGTAAATTTCGGAACTTTTTCCGTGAGAGACAGAGCCTCGAGAAGACTGGCTAAGATTTTTACGATTCGAAAGACGGACCAAAATCGAGTCTTCACTGAACTGCGAAAGCGCATGGAAGGCCGTAGCGACGACCCTCAGCATCGTAACCAATTGGCAAAGTATTGCGACCGATAATATCGGCATCCATTTGATAAAAATTCACGGAAGCGACCCTTCTGTGCACGCTCACCCCGAAAATTGCGACCGAATTGTGAAACGCGGAACGGAAAAAGCTAGATCATTTTGGTGCTCAACCACGTAACGCGCGAGTGGCACCGTGTGATCAAAACGTAAAGCCCTGATCCGCGTCGTTAGAAGTCTCGGCAGTTTTTACTACTTTATAAATTTGTTTTTCAGTGTCACCGCCGGCCTTAGCAAGGAGAATTTCCGTACGGTCAATCATCGGGGTTTCGATATGATTGAAGCCGTGGAGATGATAAACCCTGCATAATTTGCGATTTTATTTGATCAAAATGGCTTGCTCGCGAGGTAAAGCTCTTGCATGCCAGAAATTGGGGCAGTATTTATCTTTTTCATACTTTTAATTATACCACGCACTATGCTATAATTTAGGGAAGTGGTTCTGTAGCTCAGTTGGTGAGAGCAGAGGCCTGAAGAGCCTTGTGTCACTGGTTCAAGTCCAGTCGGAACCACCATTTTTATATCTACGAGATGTAAAAATGATGACGAATTTGAATAATTATATTGAAGAAAATCAGAAACGAATCTCAAAAACTACTGAGATTACCGAGCTGGACGAGTTAGTTTTTGCACGAATCTCTTATTTGCCATTTCATAAAAATTAAAAAGCAGCTTAATTTAACTAAACGAAATTTTGAAATCTCCGAAATTGCTGAAGTGATGAAGCGCTTACCGACCACTGCTTTTGCTTGGCCAGATGATGAGAGGTTCATTCAGCTACTGGGAGAAAATCCGCGTTTTCAAAATCTGAAAGTAGGTTTTTCGTACGCAAGAATGACAAAAAAACTTGAAAAAGCAATTTTCGGCGGTGACGATTCAAATTAATCACCATGTACATTTCTTTCTTCGGCACAGATGGTACACTGGCTGGAAAAGAAGATTTTAACATGTCGTTTCTGCCAGAGATTCCAGCCAAAAGAGAAGCTTTAGAATACTTATATTTCACGTCGCTATTTTTACAAAAATTTTACCTCGGCGGACACTCGAAAGGTGGTAATTTATCGATTTATTCGGCGATTATGGCCTCGATCGACTCCCAAAAAGGATTCTGAAAGTCTTAAATTACGATGGGCCAGGACTAAGAGAGGAGCTACTCAGTAAAGATGCGGGTGCGATTAAGATTTTATCAAAAATCGTGAGTTATATTCCGGAGGGATCGGTAATTGGGCGACTTTTAACTCACAAAGAAAAAGTGGTGGTGGTTAGAAGTAAGGCAAAAATCTCTATCAACATGATATTTATTCTTGGGAAATTAAAGATGATTATTTTTGTCGTGCCAAAAACTACGAAATCGAGCGACATTCTGAACAAGACCGTGGATGACTTTTCTGGCTTCCGCCTCGCCAGAAAGAATTGAGATTTTTATGGATGGAATTTTTGAGGTTTTCGAAAAGTCTGACGTAGAGGAGCCGGTAGAGTTTGATGCGAAATTGGCAAAACATGCGCCAAAACTCATGAAAAATTACCGAGAACTGCCGAAGGAGCGCCGACAAAAATTAACGAAGTTTGGTTGCTTTTCGGCAACTCCCTAGTGAAGAAATTATTTTGCGGAAAACGAAATTTTTGAAGAAGGCGCGTCAAATTCTAGGAGGCAAGAATGCCTCAGCCGTAATCACTTGCTTGACCAACATTTTTCTAAAAACGTCCGACTTGCACTCATGCTAATCGGCCACAGTAATCTGAAGCACCGTGATACGGTGGTGGAAATTGGAGCGAGAGCGGCGTAATCACCGCGGCACTTTCGAAAAAGATGCGGCGAGGTTTTTCGCTATCGAAAAAGGATCCGGAGACTTTCAAGAAATTACATTTGAAAGAACAAGATCTCGAGAACGTGAAGCTCGTCTGCGGAGATTTTCGCGAAGTAGATTTTAATTTCACAAATTATAAGGTCTTTTTCTAATCCACCTTTTTCCCTGTCTGCGGAGTGTTTTTATAAGTTACTTAATCTCGAGAATCAGAACGGCCAGATTATCGAAAAAGGCTTAAAAATCCGCCAAGAGCCATTTATTTAATTTTTACAAAAACAATTGGCTTCAAAATTGATCCTCTCTGACCGTCATTACTACGAGCTCAGCTGGGATATATTTTTGAATACATTACACGACAAAAATTCGCTATCCACTAAGACCAACAGATTTTTACACCGCCACCGAAGGTACCGATTGTTTTATTTGAGGCCCAAAATTCGTCCGGAATTCAGTGAGCTTGAATAAAAAGAGACCGTAGATTTGGTCTCTTTTTAAGAACTATTTTCTGGGTTTAGAGTTCTGAAATTTTTGACACGAGTTTGAGCCATAGTGTCGCGATCACGCACAGTCACAGTGTCATCTTCAAGCGTATCGAAGTCTACAACACACACATTTTTGGCGTACCGATTTTCGTCTTGCTTGTGATGAACGCTTACCGATATTGCCAGAATCATCCCAGGTAACATTGCCATATTTTTCACGAAGTTTAGCATAGACTGCCTTGGCTTTTCAACTAATTCTGGCTTATTCTTAAGCAAAGGTGAAACACAGAAACGATATGGGGCAAGATGTTCTGGAAGTTGCAAGACGATGCGCTTTTTCACCATTAGTCTCATCTTCATGATAAGCATTCGAAAGTACGGCCATAATCAGACGCTCGACACCAAAAGACGGTTCGATGACGTGAGGCACAAAAGTTTCACCAGTGCGTTTGTCGCGGTAAACCATGCTTTTCTTCGACTCACGTTCGATATTACCAAGGTCGAAGTCAGTACGATAAGCGATACCCATCAATTCTTCGCAACCAATTGGGTAATCAAATTCAAGGTCAATAGTGCGCTTAGAATAATGTGCGCGATCGGCGGCCGGGACATCGTATTCGTGGATTTTTCTCAGCTGGAAGTTTTCACGACATTCTCCAGGAAGTCATGTACATCTGCGAGTAATTCGTCGAAGATACGTTCCCAATCTTGTGGATTGACGAAATATTCAATTTCCATCTGTTCGAGGCTCGCGGCAACGGAAAATAAAGTCACGTGGCGAAATTTCATTACGGAAAGCCTTACCTTGCTGGAGCTAGGCCGAATGGCATATCTGGATAAATCGTGTCGACCACGTTCTTATAATTCGTAAAAAAATACCTTGGGCGGTTTCTGGACGAAGATAAGCGATGGAACTATTATCGGCCACTGCCCCGACGTGGGTCTGAAACATCATATTAAATGGCTTTGACTTCACCCCATTCGATTTTTGCCACAAGTAGGACATTTAATACCGGCTTTAATGAGTTCTTCTCCGGTGATTTCAGTAGATAAATCCGTGGCCCCTCAGCAGTTTTAGCTAATTTATCGGCACGAAAAACGACCGTGGCAAGATTTACATTCAACTAATGGGTCAGAAAAAGTGGCAGCGTGACCAGGGGCGACCCAGGTGCGTGGGTTCATGATAATAGCCGCATCGACACCATACATATCATTACGATTTTCTACCCAATATTGCCACCCAAAGATCTTTGAGTTTTTTCTTCAAACTAACGCCGAGTGGACCAAAATCCCAGGTACCAGCCCATACCGCCGTAGACATCGGAGCCTTGGAAAATAAATCCTCTACGTTTACATAAGCTGGACAATATCTTCTAATTTTGCCATAAACACTCCTGGTTAGTTTTTCTTTATTATACCACAAAAATTAGAGCGGTGACCTCTGGAATTCTGGATTTTCGGATGAACAAAAAGCAGAAGCGTTGTTTTTCTTATACAGAATAATTAAAAACATTCTATTTCTGAGTAAAATAACCTGGAGCGCCTGGACGATCGATACGAAGCCAAGTGAGATCCGCCTCAGAGGGTTTGATTTGAATGAGCCATTGCCACCACGAAGCGATAATTGTTTATTGAATAGATTTACATTGATATTTGGTTGCTCTGTAGTTGGCGTATGCTCTTTTGCTTCAGTAACATCAAAATCTTGTTTAACATAAATTTTTGGAGTTTAGAAGTAGTATGGGCATCATCTAATGCAAAAATTAAACCAAAATTCTCAACTTTTGAGGTATTGAAATTTGCACTAGAAAGATCCAATTCAGTCAATTTAGGTAAATCATAGAACATTCGCTCCATATTTGTTACGTTTGTGGTATTAAATTTACTGCCAATTCGTAATTCTTTTTAAAATTGGCATTCCATCAAACATGCCTGACATATTAGTCACATTACTTGTATCAAAGCTATTAATGTCTAGCACTGAAAAACCACTGCCTGCAAACATAGACTGCATATTCTGAGCTGAAGAAGTATCCCATGCTGGCATCTGGCTATCATCACCTATAGTTGAACCATAAAAATAAATAACTAAAATCTTCTACTTTAGAGGTATCAAATCTTGAAAGATTTATGGGATCGAGATTAATAACTTTATAAAAATAACATACTCATGTCACTAACTTTTTCAGTGATGATGTTTGGAATTTTTAGAGTTTCTAAACCGAAACAATCCATAAACGTCCCTTTCATTTGTTTTAGGCTTGGAGTATAGAATGATGTCAAATCTATAACATGTAGACCCGCAAGATCTGCAAACATAAAAGTTCATATTCTCTAGATTTCTGGTATCAAAAGACGAAAGATTTATATTTTGAGTGTGACCATTGACATTATAAAATGATAATGACGCAAACATTGATTCCATATTTTTAACATTTTTGTATTAAAGGTAGATAAATCAAGAGAATCTATATTAATCAAAGTCTCAGCAAACATCGAACTCATATCCACAACTAGACTTGTATCAAATCCAGACAAGTCAAGTCCCTCATCAAATATAAATGGGGAAAACAATGAAGCTGAATCTTCATTAAGATAAATTTTATTTGCTGAAGAATAATATAAAGTCTTACTAGCAACATCTATCCAATACGTAATTGGTATATCCGAAGTTGTATCTTCCATTGATATAGTATTGTCGTGCTGCGTGGGGGGAGTGCTACTTCGTTTTAAGGAGTGAATACTAGTTGGTGCAAAGAAAAGGCCACTCACTAAATTCACTAAACTTTAAACAATCACTAGTGATTTGACCCCGTTGTCACTTTTTACGACATATTGAGCATTACTATTATCTTTATGATGTTCGGAGTGACCCATGTAGTCGTCATATCTAAGCATAAATCTCGTCTCATGTCCACTCTCTTTGGTAAAATATTCATTAAGACACCCGATGGGAGTTTTAAGTCTTTTGTGAAATTCCATGCCAGAAACGAGTATAGCTTTTTCTTCATAATAATTTGTTACTACAGAAAAATGAGCTTATTTTTTTATAATTTCCGGATTCGAGATTATTACCTAATTTTATCCCCAAATCTACATTATTAACCTCATCACCATTTGTCTTAGCGGTTGTTTGGATAAGATTCGCTGGACTAGAAAGCGCGGGATTGGATTATAGTTTACATCATTACTAAGCTTATAACCCCAAGTATTGGCGGAAAAACCATTCAGTGAAGTAATATCGGAAATAGAGCTAATTTTATCTGTTCCACCTGGATTCGTATTCAAGAGAGCGGTATTATCTGTTTCTGAACTAATAGTAGTGGTGTAGCCAGTTTTTATTATTGGTATTAACTTTAAGATTAAGAGTTAGATTCGTGCTCTTACTTGCTGAATTTATTACCCTGATTTCCGTTTACCGTAAGCTCCGATTGATCGATTGAAGCTGAGAGGGTTGGCGTATAAACAGCAAAAGCATTATTGGATAAAAATATTTAAGGAAACAAAAACTAAAAAGTTAAAATTAATGCGAAATTGCAAATAATTTTCTGCTTCCTTTTAAGAAAACATATTTGCTGTGAAAATATCTCCTGCATTTACCTTATTTTACCATAAAAAGTTTGAGTTTTTAAAAATTATAAAATCTTAAAACATTTCACGCAGAGTGTGCAAAAATAATATTCAATGCATTGAGATGAGTATGAATGTCTTTGATTTTTCAAAATAGTGGCGACCGGCATGGACGTCATAAGACGCAGAATTTTGATTGTATCGGCATTAAATTCTCCGGTGCCATCCGTCACTAGGCACAAAACAGCGGTCAAAACTATGCTAATTATAAGAACCGTCAAGAGTGAGGCGGTCACCCATTCGAGTCGGAAGCCAAATTGATCATTTCACCAGAAATAAAAAGATAGATTAAGATAAAAATGTGTCTCAACGAAAGGAATTTGATATTTTTTTCGGCGGTACTTAGTGCTGAAAGGGCATTTTTAGAAGCTGAAAATATTCCTTGGAATCGGCATCATTAGTCAGACGGTTAATCACTTTAAGGAAATTCGAAGCGATAGTTAAAGTATCGAGATCGGTGATGATGTTTTTGATAAAACTTCAACATGGTGGCGGAAGTAGGATTGCGAGGCCACCACCCGAGTCGGGAGTTTTGGGATTTAAAATGTAAAACCACATCGGAAACCGTGAAAGGTTCAATACTACCAGCCAATTTAGAGCGCTCCTTGCGGACACCACGCGCGATTGCCGAGAAACGACCTTCAGGCGTAAGTAGCGTGAGGATGCGATCAGACTCTTGATATTTGACACGCGAAAGTACAATCGCCTCAGTACGCAGATCAGACATGATTCCCCTTCAGCCGCGCATCACCAAATCGTCATTTTGAGCTGATGAATGGTTGGTTGATTTTAGGATATCTTGAACTTGATTAACAAAAATCCGCTGGCGTGAAAGTTTCTTTTATTGAGAATGGCACGGACGTTATAAAGCTTGTAAAGACATTTGACCGAGATTTAATGAAGAAATCAAAAAGTACTGGGATTTGGCTGGTTTCCGGATACGAGAGGAGCTCATTTAGTAAAGTAAAAGCCGTCTGGACCAGTGAGTAAGATATCCAAAATGATTAAGGATGGCAGTTCTTCCTCGCTAAGTTCTGAAAAATATCGCGTTCGCTTCAATGGCATTATAAAAATCTGCAGCGGAATTTCCGGAAAGTTACACACTAGATGCTTCTGATAAATTTCTGCAAAAGTCCGGATCGTCCTCGATGATAAAAATCGGTCGCACATTTTTCTGTGGCAGGTTTTTCGGTGTTGAGACTTCCGATGGTGAAATTTTCGATGGTGGAATTTTTCAGTGGTGACATTTCCGATGGCGAGATTTTTAGACGATGATTTTTTAGGTTGCTGACTCATTTTTCTCCTAATCAAACATCGGTAAAAATCGCCTGATGTGAAACTGGCAAAATCACCTGGAAAACTGGTACCGTCGCGGTGGCGCACGGCGGAGACTTCCGCATTAAGATATTTAGCAAATTTCGAAGCGATATAAAAGCCCCTAGGCCGGAGCTTCGGGACGCATCGAAATGCTGGTGGGGAGCGGTGAGGCCGGCCTTAATTTGACGCCAAACTGTGGTAGGGAGACTCGGTCCGAAGTCCCTCACATCGACCACAATCTTGTCTTTTTTGTCGGAAATAATTAGGCAAGATTCAGTTTCGACTGTCGAATAATACATGGCATTGGCACAAAAATTATAAATTACACTGAAAAATTAAATCGTAATTACCAATCACCAGGCGAGCTTTGTTGCGATATTCAAAACGAAGCTTGCGTTGATTAAGGGCGAAGAGCTGTTCAAGTTCAGAAATTACATCATCACAGACGGCACGAATCGAAACTGGCTCCAAGGTAAATAACCCCTCCTCGAGGCGAGCGATTTTTAGTCAGATCGTTAACCCTGACGCATGGCGCGCTCGGAAATGCGGATAATTTTATTACGAGATTTTTCGAGTTCGGCGGTGCTGTCTTTTTGAAAATCCATAGCGAGGGCCATTTTGGCGCATAAGAGTGAGCGGACTTTTTCAAGTCATGCGCAACCACGAAAAATGCCATTTACCTCACTATTCATAAATTAATTATAGCACTGATTTTTTCAGGCAAAATGCTTGAACAATCCCCGCGCAAAAGTGGTGCGGGGGTTGCAGATTTTTGGATAAATTTAGCTATTAAATTTGACGGTTTTGAGAATGCGGTAAAAGTCGTCGCTAAAGACACTGGTGGAATCAGTTTTGAAGTACGACAGTCTTGTCGCGGAGCTTGAAGACGCAGATAATACCCTGATATTCATTATTCAGTTTGCCAGTGTAGACATTAACATTATTACCATTTACTACGGTGGTCGAAAGGGTCATATTGCCAGAGCGAACTTTTTTTCAGCATACTCGCTAATCGCCTGGTCGAAGAGAGTGCCCTTAATACTTACACGAAGTGCCATCACGGTATTTTTCCTGAACTACGTTCACCTGACCTGGATTAAGATAGGGCAGCGTAGTCACCACCACGACTGGCAGTTGCTTTGCACATAGAGACTCCAAGTTTTTGGATATTCGAAACTTAATTCACCGAGGTCAGTCGGACCAGTGAAGACCTTATATGGGTATTTTTCTTTTTCCTCAAACTCTGATTCGAGCTTAGTCTGAAGTTCATTCTTAGCTTCGGCTACCGCCACATCGACCTTACCCTTCACATTGGTACTAGCATCATTCCACTTTAGCCCACATCCAAATAAAGAGTCCGATGAAAGAGCACTGCAAGAGAGAGACTACGATGAGCCCGACGGTTTTCATAAGATCAATACGATTTTTGGCCTTAGCGATACGACTTGCTTCCTTGCGTTCTTCACCAGTCATGTCGGCATAATTTTTGTTAAGAGGGTTAGCGGCTGGCATGCCAGGAGTGAATGGGCTCTGGCAGAGATTTTGATAAAATGTCACCGGAGTTCGCAGAGTGGTAGGGGTTTACTGGATTTGGCTGAAGTAGTAGAGCTTCACTGGGTTTGATAAATTCGTTGGATTCGCTCATGGAATTATCTCACAGATGTGGTAGCAGTATTCTGAGCAAATGGGTTATTACCTAGAAGGGTTATTGGCACCGAAATTAGCTGGATGTTTGGCCAGAATTATTAAATTGATTCGATGCGAGAAAAGGATTGTGATTTGAATTATCCATAATTATATTTTTACTAGGAATTGGGTTTTTACAAGTTAGCTTAAGGATTTTTGATGACTGATTTTGAAAGTTTTACTCGATACTAAAAATCTTTGGAGATGACTTCAATTTGATTCTTCAAAGTTTCGAGTTCCTTTTCAATATCTTTGGCTAGTTCGGCAGCTTCCTGATATTTTTGGCGGCTTCCTCGAGCTTGAATTCATCGCCATAAAAACCATTCGAGATTTTGGTTGAGCTGTTCGATTTTGGCGCCAACGGATTTTAGTCATGAGTTTTCCTTTCTTTGGATTTTATTTTGAGTAATACGGGCGGAGATTTCAGAGTCGAGGGTTTCTAGAGAGATTTCGGAATTAAGCTTTTAATTCGCCTTTGAGAATGACATAGCCTTTTTCAGAATGGTTTCGGGATTGAGATTTTCAATGACTTTTTGGGTGGATTTTTAGCTGATTTAATTCGCGCAAGATTTGATTTATAATTTGCTGCTTAGCACGAAGGAGATTTCGTTTAACTCGAGCTTTCGGCGCATCGAGACTACGTTCGATTTGTAGACTTAGCACGAGAGAGTAGACGGTAGAGATTGGCGATTTCGAGTTTCTTGTCTTTAGATAACATTTCAGCAGTGATTACTGGGCGTAGAAGCCACCACATCATGGCGAGATCCGCCAGCGAAGTGTCAATTTCATGACCGATACCGGTAATGACGGGAATTTTACTAGCCGCAATGGCACGAACGAGTTTTTTTCATCATCAAAAACAAGCAAGAGTCTCTCTTTTGAGCCACCACCACGAATGATGGCGATAATCTGGACTTTATTTTCTTGATTAAAAATTCAGAGAGCACGAATCACCCTGATCGGCCGCGCCGAGACCCTGGACCTTAGTATTAGCCACGCGAATTTCCAGACCACCCCAGCGAGCATTAATAATTTTAATAAAATCCGCATAACCGGCTGCCTGAGTAGAAGAAATCACGCCGATACGTTCGAGATTAGCCGGGATACTGCCGCTTTTCTAGCAGGATCAAAAGACCCTTCCTTGGTTAATTTCGCTTTGAGCAATTCATAGGCTTTCTTAATGTTTCCTTCGCCGATCAAAGCGTATTGCTTAATAGTGAGCGTGAAACGGCCAGAACGATTAAAAATCTTCGGGGTAGCCTGGACGGCAATTTTCATGCCGTTCTCGATCGGCGTGCGGAGACTCGAAACCACCATAAAGCAGTTAATCACCGATTCTCGATCCTTAAGATCAAAGAAAATCCAACGATTTTGGCTGACATTAAAGATTCGCCACCTCACCGTAGACTACACAATCCGGAAAAGTGTAATCTAAGGCGTGGTTGGCGACGGCAATAAAATCAGAGACGGAATATTTTGGCGATTCGGCCATTACTCCGCAGATTCCCCTTCGAAGATTTTTGCTTCTCTTCTTTCCAATCTTTGGAGATGGCATTTTGATAGAAACCATAGCCAGAAACGATAGTATTAAGCAAGACAATCATACGAGTGACAAGGACTGTGGTACTGGCAACTGCGAGATCACTACCAAGTACGGTCATCACGGCAACCATTGAACCCTCACAGCCACCGACACCACCAGGGGTAGGGAAGAACTGCACCGACGACCAGAGCCGAGAGCTTCATGGACCATGATTTGTGGGAAAGATTTCTGGGTGACCAATAGCGATGGCGACAATTTCATAGGTGGCAATTTCGAGGAAGTTATAAAGGAAACCCCAAAGCACTGGACCGACCAAGATTTTCTTATCACGCTTCGCGGTAAGGAAAGTCCTCATGAAGATCTAAGAAAGTATTTTTGAACCTTCTTAGTCTCGATAATTTGCTTTTTTTCTTACCGAAAAGTGACAGTACGGACTAATCCGTTAATAATGGCAGCCACCTTCTTTGGCAGTAAAAGTCGATGAGCTTTACGATTCGAGACAATTACAATCATCAAAACGATACCAAGAATCACCCCGACACTCATGGCGGCTACAGCCCCGACCATCAAAGTGCAGTGTTTGGCACGCTGTTTGTAACTAATAAGAAAAATAATCGCCAAGATAGTTTGAGTCTGATTAGCGAGAATGGTAATTACGTAGCGCAAAGAGATACATGAAGCTAACCTGACCTGCGGTAGCGCCAAAAATTCTTTAAGCGCCAAGTAATATAACCGAGACCAGAGACACCGCCAGAAGGAATGGCGTGATTGACGAAGTTTAATTCGAAGGAAATACGCGCAAGTTGCCAGGTGGTGAGCTTTTCGAAAGCTTTTGCGTCAGCATTGGCATCGGTATCGGTTTTTTTCAGATTTAGCTTTTTCAGATTTGGTAGATTTACCAGCGGAAATCTTGGTGATATTCTTTCTGAGATTTGGCTTTCCCCGCCATGTAGGAGAAGAAAATTTTACCGGCACTGTAATACATGAAGAGTTGCTCTGGAATCAAAAGTAGAACAATCCAGAAATTAATGGAGAAGTGCGAACCATCCATGCATTGGCCACCAAAAATACATTGGAAGGCCGAAACAATTTCATTACGTGCGCCATAAACAACACACCGACTAATACTAACGTGACAATACTGAGAATCTTTTTTAAACATAGCTTTTTATTATACATGATAAAAATAAGATTATGAAATATATTGCAGTGCTGGGACGACTCCGAAAAATTTCTTTGGCAGAAATCCAAGCGATTTACGACTCAAATGCCAAACTGATTGGACCAGAACTCGCGGTTTTTGAAACTAATAAGACAGTCTCGATTGATCGGCTGGGTGGTCTCCATTAAATTGGGTCAAATTTTTCTCTGGAAGTTTCCGAGATCTTGCCGAGGTCGATTATCACCAAAAAGCCTGAGGGCAAAATCACCATCAGTGTTTCGAGTTATGCGCTGATTCAAATCATAAGAACAAAAATCAGCAGTAGAAAATCAAGTGACGTCGTAAGGCGATGGAACTGAAGAGTCTACTCAAAAGCTCGGCCGCAATGTGCGCGTGGTAGAAAGCCAGAGGACCTGAAATTTCTCTCAGCTACGGCTTTTCATAATCATCTAGGTAAAAAACCGGGTGCCGAAGAGGTGATTTTGGTGGGTTCGGAAACTTATTTGAGTCTAGGGCGTGCAGAATATCGACAAATATCGTGAGCGAGACCAGATGCGCCCAGCGAGGAGACGCTAAAAGGTAGGAATGTTGCCACCGAAATTAGCGCAGATTTTTGATTAATTTGGGTGGTGAGATTGATGCGTCGAAAAAGTGCTCGACCCATTCTGTGGTACCGGCGTGGTCTTACAGGAAGCCTTAATCTCTCGGTCAACCAGTAATCGGTAGTGATTTGAATCCATCGAATGATGGAATATACTCAGAAAAATTTAGATTGGTTGCTTGAGAAAAAGGCCCGTTTCTTCCAGATAAAACCAGAACTTATCGAGCAGAAAAATCAATTCCTAAACTCTATTTACTGCTGGCGATGCGACGGATTTTGCTTGGCCAAAAGCTTCGAAATTGGCCTAGTGGCTTGCGAGTGCTTCCTCGGTTCACCCAATGTCAAAACCACCAGTCGAAATTAAATTAAAAAGATGAAAAACAGAACTGTAAACGCATTATTCTCGGATTCTTAAAGAATCTTATAGGGCAGATTGAGGATGATACCCTGTAGTGATTGCGGTGCCAGCCTGGTTACGTGAAGATAGCCACTACTCAAGGCTTTCAATTATTGACGAAATTACAGATATGGGTTATAATTTAATAAAGTTTCAAGGCTTGAGTCAGTCTGACATGATTTACTATCGTGAAGGGCAGATTGTGGCTCGAGAAATAATAGTATTAAGAAAGAGTAAGGCAAAAAAATGTCACATGTTAAAGCCGGTGGTACCGCGAAAAATGTCCACAACAATGCTGGTCAACGTCTTAGCGTGAAGCGTTTTGGTGGCCAAAAAGTCCGCAATGGTGAAGTTTTGAGTTCGCCAAACCGGAAGCACTCAAAATTGCTGGTGAAGGTACTTACATGTCCCGCAATTTCACCATTCATGCTGCAAAAGATGGTGTTGTCACTTTTTGTGAAAACCAAGAAAACCCACTTCTCTGGTCGCTCATTACCACGCGTCCGCGTAGAGTTCGCTAAAAATAAACCCTGCAGGGGTTTATATTTATTTTCTAGAGCATAAAAAGACCCCGAATGGGGGTCTTTTCGATGTTAAGCTTGATACGAGTTTTTATTCTGCGTCAGTAGCTTCTTCATTTTCAGCAGCAGCCTCAGCTTCAGCGCTTCGGTAGCTTCTTCTGCGACTACGGCTTCAGCTTCGATTCATTTTTCCTGCAAAGCAGAAAGCAAAAGAATCTTCCACGTTGGCGCGCTTTTTCTTCTTTTGGCGCTTCAGCCAGTTCAATATCGAGTTCGATACCGGTGAGCATAGAAGCCAGACGGACGTTTTTGACCTTGACGACCGATGGCGACGATTGCTGATCTTCAGTGACGAAGACCTTAGCGCTTGTCTTCGATTTCGACTACGAGTAATTTCGGCTGGACTCAAAGCTTCACGGATGAACTCAGAGAGATTTTCGCTCAGTTAATGATGTCGATTTTTTCACGATCACCAATTTCATTCATCACAGCCTGGACACGCACGCCACGACCACCGACGAAGGTACCGACTGGATCGACACCTGGGACAGTACTGGTGACGGCAATCTTGGTACGACGACCAGCTTCACGGGACGATAGCACGAATTTCGACCACACCAGTTTCGATTTCAGGTACTTCTTGCACGAAGAGCTGCTTGATGAAGTCTGCAGAACTACGACTAACGAGAAGCTGAGCACCACGGTCACTACGCTCGATGGTCTTGATCAAAACCTTGATACGAGAACCGACTTGGTAATACTCGCCGTCAGATCTGGTCGGACTTGAGCATAATACCAGTAGTACGGCCAAAATCGATACGGACAATATTGCGATCGACGCGAGCCACCATACCAGTCATAATGCTACCAATTTTATCCTCAAAAATGGAAAGGATGGCTTCGTGTTCAGCTTCGCGAAGACGCTGCATAATTACCTGTTTAGCGGTCATCGAGGCGACGACCAAATTTAGTAACTGGGTGAGATTCTTCAAAAGTTTCACCGATAGCCTTTGCCCTCAGCTTCACCTTCTGGAATTTCGGTGGCTGGATTATAAGCCAAACCATCTTCAATCACTTCCTTAGCGATAAAGACAGTAGCACCACCAGTTTCACGGTTGAGTACGGCGCGGACGTTCATGTCCTTTTCACCTTCTTCTTTACGCCAAGCGGCAGCAATGGCAGTTTCGATAATATTCAAAAACAGTTTCTTCTGGGAGATTCTCTCTTCGGCGATAACTTTCACCATCTGAGACATCTGTTTAAGGTCTAAACCTTCCATATTTTTCCTTTTCTTTTTAGTCTAAAATATCCGACCTTGCGGCCGGATATTAAAAAGTATATATTTCTATTATAGCGAAGATGGCAAGTTTGTCAAACTCAAAACTTCTTCCGAAATATTACAAAAAGCGATGAATGCTGTATGATTCAAGTCATCCATAGCCGTTATGCTTAATATGTTATAATGGAAGAAAATAAACGAGATTTTTTTATGAATATTCCACATGGCCTGAAGAATGAGAATGAAATGCCGGAAACGCTTCTCGCGCTAGATATTGGTACCGAATATATCAAGGCGGTTATTGCGGAGCGCCAAGAGAGTGATAATCTGATTATTCGAGGTGTTGGCAAAGAACATCAGGCGATGGGCAATATGTACGCGGGTGCGATTGCGGATATTCCAGCAGTAATTGCCGCCCTGCGAAAGGGCTTTGTCGCGAGCAGAAAACATAGTGCTGGTGTGGTAGCGAGAAACTTGTTCTGTAGGTATCGCTGGCGAATTGATCAAGGGTAATAGCAAGACCGTACGTTATCGTCGCAAAGACGGGAATAAGCCAATTTCTGATCAAGAAATGCAGTTAATTATTAAAGCGCGTACAAGATAAGGCTGAAGAACAGGCGCGCGAAGAAGTTGCACTAGAGACCGACAACCCAGACGTGGAGGTACGACTAATCAATTCAGCGATTGTTTCCCTTTCGATTGATGGATATAAAGTTAGCAATCCGATTGGTTTTAAGGGCTCAGAACTTGTTTTTGCAATTTTACACCGCGTTTGCGCCACTAGTGCACATTTCAGCAATCGAAAAGGTCTGCGCTGAATTAAACCCTCGATCTAGTGGCCGTGGCAGTGGGAGCCTTTTGCGGTTTGTCGCGCCTGCTCTTGGCAACAATCTCGATTCTAATCTCTCGGCCATTGTAATGGATATTGGTGGTGGTACGACAGACATTGCCGTAGTGGATAATGGTGGAGTGGAAGGGAACCAAGATGTTTGGCATCGGTGGTCGCAGCTTCACGCACCAGGTAGCTAGTAAGGTGGGGCTCGATTTTGACACAGCAGAATTAGTGAAGATTCAGTATAGCGGACTACTGTCAAATGGCCTGCAAACCTTGAAGACCTTGACAGTTTCTGATGCAGAGCGCATGAATGAAGTCCAAAACATTTTGAATGTGCCAGATCGTATGAAGAAAGTGGAAAAAGCTATCGCTGACAATACGGAGGTTTGGGTTTCTGGAGTGGGACTCGCTCTATCTGATTTTTTCTCTACTTGAAGCTTTTACCAAATAAGATCTTACTCTGTGGTGGTGGCGCTGACTTTCGACTTTGCAGGAGGCACTCGCGACTTCAGATTGGTATGAAGAATTACCTTTCGCTAGGCGCCCAGTAGTCCATTTGCTGGATGACGTAGATATTCCAGATATTCAAAATGCGACAGAAATTGATTTGGATTATTCTTTTATTACGGCTTTTTGGACTACTACGCGTGACCGTAGATACCCTGAATAGCGAAGAGGAAGAGACTGGGCCTTCGCGCAAAAGCTAGCCAAGTTATTACAAAACTAGTGACCAGAATGTCGCATGCCTTTTTCTCGGACCGCTCAAGGGCGCTTGCCCAGCCTATGTCCTCAAAAGGCAGACGACATTCTTTCTAAACATGAGTTAAGGTCGAGAGTTTGTTTATGGTTTTCTAGTGAATAATCCTGGAACACCTGGGCGGTCGATTTTTAAAGATAGATTCCTGGGGTGGGATTATTCTGACTTCTAATACCATTTCCGCCCACTAGATTTTTCATTTGCCAGAAGATATCAATATTGCCATCATGGGTCAGTCAGATTGGTTCCATGAGAGGCTGTGCCCGTGCTATATATCAAAATCCGATGAAGCGTAAATGCGTCTCAATTTGTTTGATTCTGGATAGTGCGTATAGAACGCATTTCTCGGAAGGTTTTAACTTTTGGCGTCTTAAAACTACTTAAATCTAATTCTTCCAAACCATCAGTCTGTGCAAACATGTTACTCATATTCTCGACGTTTTCTGTATTAAAACTAGTAAGATTAGAGGGTTTTTAATGAGAGCACACGATAAAACATAGTCTGCATATCAACAACTTTTCTAGTATCAAAACTTGACAAAGTCTAGTGACTGGAGTGATGAGGTGTCAACAAACGATATTACGCATATTTACGACATTGCTTGTATTAAAACTCGATAAATTTAGTGACTGGAGCGATGCAGCACCAGCGAACATCCCACACATATTTCGTAACCCTGTTTGTATTAAAATTACTCAAATTAAGCGACTCGAGGCTGGACATATAGGAAAACATCCCTCCATATCTTTAACCTTACCAGTGTCAAAATGCGACACATTAAGATCTTTACCTTATTGAGGGTTGTAAAAACATATACCGCATAGTCTCAACACTACTTGTATTAAAAATTAGTGATATCTAATTCTTTTAGAGAAGTAAGATTATCGAACATAGCGCTCACATCTTTTTACGCATGACTAGTATCAAAAACCAGGACGTCTAATTTTTCCTAGGCAAAATTAAAATAGAACATCGAATTCATATCTTCAACCTCGCTTGTATCAAAAACTAGATAAATCAATATCTGTCATTCCTGTAAAATGGGTAAACATATTAGTGCAATCTGAGTTTAGATAAACTTTTTCGCTTACTGAATACCAGTAAACCGTCTTCGTAGTTAAATCAAACCATGGCTTTAGATTTCAGCCTCTGAGTTATCCGCTTCAATATTAATAGCGCTTGTAGGGATATTCGAAAGTATTTCGTTCACGTTTAATATGCACAATGTTTTGGATAGGTAGGTATTTCTGGATGACCATTGACATGGCCAGGATTTGAGATCAAAGCGAGCGATGCGACTATGAAAATCCAAGCCTCTCATCATTGTGAGCTTTAGGCATATATGGATTCGAAACAAAAAGAAAGATTAGAGTATTTGAATAAGATCCAGATTCCAACGCCTGGCTCAATTTCATACCAATATTTATCGTATTTGAATCTATGCCATTGGTTCTGGAGGTGGTTTTGGATTACTCTAGTTGGTGCAGAAAAGCGCAGGAATAGGCTGATAGTTAGCTGAGATTAATCAATTTGTATCCCCAGGTATTCGCAGCAAAAATCTGTAAGACTCGAGTTCGAACTTATCGATGAAATCTGGATTAGTACTAGTAGAATTAGAAAGTTCGTCAGTGAGGTATTTTTCAGAGCTTGAACTAATAGTGGCAGTATAGCCGGTTCTATTATTAGTATCAATATTAATTCTAAGCTGCAATTCTTTAGTTTGATCCTGTGAATTTATCCTTGATTGCCGTTCACTTGTAGATTCAGTCAGATCCACCGAAGCCGAAAGTGTCGGAGTAAAGAGAGCGGATGTATTATTGCTGAAAATTAGATTAGAAAAAGAACATATGCTACAAAAATAATCCGAGGAACTTTAATTTCCAGCTAAACCACCCCGTGAGGGGTTTCTATGTATGATTTTTGGCTAATCATATTTATTATTTTAACATAAACAGGATGGATTTTGATTTATATTTATGGTTTTCTGGTAAAATAACCCCTGCACCCCCGGACGATCCACGCGGAGCCAAGCATAATTTGCATTTCTCGGATTACTTTCAAAAGAACCCAAACCACCCCTCAATCTTGTTTGAAATTTAAATAAACCGCTCGTATTAGTAGCACTGGTTAGGTCAAAAATCATTTTTAACATAGATTCGTTCTAACACCACCCCCAACACTATACGATTCGTCTATAGCGAACATGCTCTCGAAATTTACTACATTTCTAGTATTAAAGTTAGAAATATCCAATGTCACTAGCTCTAACATTTCATGAAAAACATATTGTTCATGTCTGTTACTTTTTGAGTATTAAAATTAGAAATATCTAAAGACCCTATGCTATACATGCTGGAAAACATAGCATTCATGTCTGTTACATTTGATGTATCAAAAGAGGACAAGTCTAGACTCTGAATAGATTTTGCTAATTCGAACATATGAGCCATATTGGTTACATTTTTAGTATTAAAACTTAGATAGGTTTCAACCCTACCAGAACAGAGTGTATTAGTAAACATCCTCCCCATATTTGTCACTTTTTCTGTATTAAAATTAGGTGCCAAGCTTTAATCTCTTTTAACCTACTAGTTGCCTCAGAACATACTATACATGTTTATATACATTCGAAGTGTTAAAACTTGAAAGATCTAATTTCTGTACATAGGTACCATGAAACATATAGCTCATTTTGTGTAACGTTCGAGGTATCAAAGCTAGATAGGTCTAATTCGGTCAGGGAAAATGTACAGCCAAACATTGCCGTCATATCTGCGACCTTACTAGTATTGAAATTACCAAAATTAATTGTTTTCAAAGATTCCGCATCCAATAAAAACATTGCGGACATTGCATTTACTTCACTGGTATCTATATTGGAAAAATCCAAGCTCTCTATTTTCGTGAACCATTGAAACATACCACTAGAATTAGGGTTTAGATAGGTCAAATTCACTGGTACGTAATAATACACCGATTGGTCCGCCGCATTATACCAAACTTTTAATTTCATAATCCGATAAATCCGGATCTTCAATATTAATTGTCGACACAGAGTTAGCCGGAGCTATAACGCTTCTCTCTAAAACGCCTTGATACTTGGCTTAGTTAGCATAGAATCAGGACCTGAAAAATAAGTTGGATTTGGATCCCAAATTCCCTACCCTCATATTAAAAATCCGGACCGTTCGTCATCATGGCACGCATCTTGGTATGGGTTCGAGACAAAAGAAAGAAACTTAGCTTAGTAATCCCTGATTCCAGATTATCCGCTAATTTCATGCCGATATTTAGCTAGATTCGATTCGTTGCCGTTTGTTTTCCCGCGGTCTGTAAGATTTGCGCTGGGGTAGACACTGCTGGATTGCAGCATAGTTTGTGGATGCCCCAAACTTATAACCCCAAGTGTTATTAGAAAAACCTCCAAGTGGTCAGCAGAGGAAATAGAATTAATTTTCACACCAGCGGTAGAAGCTGTATTAGTTAGCGCAGTATTTTTCTGTTTCAGCACTCAACGTAACGGTGTATCCGGTGCAGTTATTGGTATTTACAGTGAAGTTCAAACGGAATCTCCGTGGTTTTGTCTGTAGAATTAATCACTTGGTTGCCATTCACTTGTAGATTGGTTTGATCCACTGAAGTCGACGAGGGTTGGCACACGAATAGAGCCGAAGTATTGTCGCTAAAAGATAAAATTAAAAGAAAAATTAAACCAAAAATACAGGAAGAAGTTTTAATTCTCTATTAAACCACCGTGTGGGTTTCCTAGTATGATTTTTGGCTAATCATATGTATATTATTTTTACCATAAACATGATAGATATTTTATGGCTTCCTGGTAAAAGTAACCCTGCACGCCCGGTCGATCCACGCGGAGCCAGGTTTTTATCCGCCGTAGAAGGATTAGCGAGATAGAGCCATTTCTCTCCTCGTAACTTCTTGCGGTTCTTAAACATTTCTGAAAAAGTTTGTAAGTTTAGCGGTATTAAAAATCATTGTTCACATATATTTTCTAGTTTATCCTTAGATATGTCCATATCATAGAGATAAAAACACACGGCGCATATCCGTTACCTTAGAGGTATTAAAACTAGAGATCAAGGATAGCGAGATTATAAATGCCATAAAACATACTGCTCATATCCGTCACCTGTGAGAGTATCGAAGTTGGAGAGATTAAGTGAGGTGAGATTAGACGTGCCAAGAAACATAGATTTCATATCCATCACCTGTGAGGTATTGAAGTTTGAGAGATTAAGGGTGATGAGGCTACGCATGTGAGAAAACATTGGAGTCCATATTTGTAACCTTCGAAGTATTGAAGTTGGAGAGATTAAAGTGGTGAGGGCTAGACATGTTATGAAACATAGATTTCATATTCGTCACGTTGGAGGTATCGAAGTTAGGAAGATTAAGAGAAGTAAGCTTAGACATGCCAAGAAACATACCGCTCATATTAGTCACCTGGGAGGTATCAGAACTGGAAAGATCAAAGGGTGGTGAGACTAGGCATGTTAAAAACATATATTGCATACTTCGTCACGTTGGAGGTATCGAAGTTGGGAAGATTAAGAGAGTAAAGCTAGACATGCCAGAAAAACATATAACCCATATTCGTCACGTTGGAGGTATCGAAGTTAGGAAGATTAAGAGAAGTAAGCTTAGACATGTCAGAAAACTATACTATTCATATCCGTCACCTTCGAGGTATCGAAATTGAGAGATCAAAGGGTGGTGAGATTATACATGCTAGAAAACATAGAGCGCATATTCGTCACATTCGAGGTATCAAAGTTGGAGAGATTAAGCGTAGTGAGATTACGCATGAAAGAAAACATATATTGCGTATTCGTATTTAGATAGACTTTCTCGACTTCAGTATAATAATAAAGCCGTCTTATTGGTCGGGTCTAACCAGAGATTAATTTCATAGTCGGACTCTTCGTCATCGATATTCACAGCATTCATGGAGATAGCTGGCGCTGTTGTGCTTTTCTTAAAGTGCTCGATTTTATTTGTAGCAGTTTCTAAGGCTTTTTAGTTTTTGTATTAAAATCAGGACCCTCCGTCATGATGGCTATATGTTCATAATTATTTGTCAGAATTGAAAATACCAACTTATTTGTGTATCTGCCACTTTCAAGATTATCACTAGTTTAATGCCAATTTTGGATACTATTCGTTTTCATTACCGTTAGTTTTTCCGGTAGTCTGTAAGATTTGTGCATGGGCTAGACAATGCTGGGATCGGTGCATGGTTGTGGACAGTGCCAAACTTATAGCCCCAAGTATTATCAAGAAAAACCTTCCAGCGATCCAGCAGAAGAAATAGAATTAATTTTTGCATTAGTTGAAGAATCGTTATGTTACTAGTGCCGTTTCATTGGTTTCTGAATTCAAGGTTGCGGTATAGCCAGTCTTGTTATTTGTGTTTACTATAAGGTTTAGTGGGATTTCGTAGTTTTGTCTGCAGAATTTATCACTCGATTCCCGTTCACTGAAGCTGCAGTATTATCTACCCGAGGCCGAAAGAGTCAGAGTGAAGAGAGCTGAAGCTTCATTAGTATTAATATAAAAGCCAAGAAATGCAGCACAAAAACCAGCACCTACTACAAAAAAATATTTTTCCACAAAAAAATAATTTAAAAAGAGATGTGATTTTTGGCCTTGCATATAGATTTATTTTACTCATAAACGTGATAATTGTTTTATGGTTTTGTATGATTTTATGGTTTTTCTGGTAAAGTAGCCGGACGGCCATGGATTGGGTCGTCTGATGCGGAGCCAGGATTTATCAGCGGTGGCGGGATTAGTGAGAAAAGAACCGGCACCACCGCGAAGATTTTTCTACCAGTAAATATATTAGCCGAATGATTAACATTAGAAATATCAAAATCTTCAGATACATAAATATTTTTGCAACTTATCGCCATTTAAGCATCTGAGAGCTAATAGTATCCCAGTCCAACAAGGCGAACATCTTAGTGACGTCGGTTGAATTTGGTAGTCTTAAAAGTACTTAAATCTAGCGAGTCTAGACTACAGAGTGCCTACAAACATCATCATCATATATTCTACCTTGTCAGTGACAAAATTATGACCGAATTTTAGACTACTTAAAGACAATGTGTAATTAAACATACTGTTCATGTTAATAACATTTGATGTGTCAGAAATTGGATAAATCTAGCGACTTAAGTTTTTGGTGCATCATTAAACATACTGGCCATGGATATTACTTTACTGGTATTGAACTTTGAGCCAAATGTAATACTTTCCATCGATTTAGCATCTCTAAACATATTATCCATATTTTCAACCTTGATGTATTAAAATTAGAAATATCTAAGAACCTATGCTATACATACCGGAAAAACATAAAGCTCATATCCGTCACCTTAGAAGTATCAAAAGCTGAGAGATTAAGTGTGGTGAGGGCTAGACGTACCATCAAACATATGACTATATCCGTCACCTTAGAAGTATCAAAGCTGGAGAGATTAAGTGTGGTGAGGCTAGACATGCCAGAAAACATACAATACATATTCGTTACATTAGAGGTATCGAAGTTGGAGAGATTAAGTGTGGTGAGGTAGACATATTATGAAACATCCATCGCATATCCGTCACCTGAGAGGTGTCGATGTTGGAGATATTTAGACTGGTGAGGCTAGACATGCCAGAAAACATAGATAGCATATTTGTCACCATAGAAGTATCGAAGCTAGAGAGATTTAGACTGGTGAGGCTAGACATGCCAGAAAACATAGCGCTCATATTTGTCACCCGTGAAGTATCGAAGTTGAGAGATCAAGAGTGGTAAGATTACGTATGCTAGCAAACATATCCACCATATTCATCGTCACTTTAGAGGTGTCAAAAATTGGAGAGATTGAGTGAGGTGAGATTAGAGCATGCTAAAAACCTATAGCTCATATTCGTCACCTTTGAAGTATCGAAGTTGAGAGATCAAGATCTAAGATATTTTTGATTTTTGTTCATCAGATTTTGAATAGAACATCTTGCGACTATCCGTATTTAAGTAAACTTTCTCTGGTTCAGCATAATAATAAGCTGTTTTATCGGTCGAATCTAACCAGAGCTTAATTTTATAGTCAGATTCTTCATCTTCAATATTCACTGCATTCATAGAAGCAGCTGGTGCTACAGTACTCTTCTTAAAAATGCTCCGATTTTATTTGTTGCGGTTTCGAGAGATTTTTGGTTTTGTATCAAAATCTGGCCCCTCGGTCATGATGGCGATATAGTCATAATTATTGGTTAGAATTGAAAATATTAGCTTATTTTGTATATCTGCCACTTTCAAGATTGTCACTTAGTTTCATGCCAATGCTAGCTGGTTCGATTCATTACCGTTGGTCTTTCCGGCAGTCTGTAAGATTTGCGCTGGGGTAGAAAGAGCTGGAATCGGTGCATAGTTCGTGGACGAACCGAACTTATAACCCCAAGTGTTATTAGAAAAACCTCCAGAGTGGTCCAGCGTTGAGATCGATTAAAATTTTTGCACCAGCGATAGAAGTTATATTGGTTAATGCAGTGTTTTCGGTTTCGGAGCTTAATGTTGCCACGTATAGCCAGTCTTGTTATTTGTATTTACCGTAAGGTTTAGTGGGATTTCTGTGGTTTTATTCGTACTGTTTATTACTTGGTTTCCACTGACCGAAGCCGCTGTATTATCTAACGAGGCCGAAAGAGTCGGAGTGAAAGAGTGCAAATGTATTATCACTGAAAACTAAATTAGAAAAAGAAATTAAAACCAAAAAATAATCCGAGAAACTTTAATTCCCAGCTAAACCACCCCCCATGAGGGTTTTCCTATGTATGATTTTTGGCTAATCATATATATTATTTTTAACATAAACAGGATGGATTTTGATATAAAAACAGAAAGCCACCCGTTTGGGTGGCTATTCTATATAATTTGGCACCTTGCTATCTTCCCGCTGTTGCAGTATTATCGCCGCTACTGGGCTTGACTTCTGTGTTCGGAATGTAAACAGGTATTTCCCCAGCGCTATGGGCACCAATGGCGCATTTAAATGCGAATATTGATGTCCATGAGGTGTAAAAATTAAATGTGACTTGCGGTGCATCAAGCACCGATTACTAGTTAAGTCTATCAAACTATCCATCTCATCTAGACAAGATAAATAGTTTGAACATAAAAAGGCGATAGCTCTATTAGTATGCTTCGACTCACATCTTACGATACTTCCATCTTGCACCTATCAACCAGATCTTCTCTCTGGGAGCTCATAGGGAATTCTAATCTTGGAGTGGGCTTCGCGCTTAATATGCTTTCAGCGCTTATCTCTTCCGAACATAGCTACTCGGCAATGCAACAGGTGGTCACAACCGATACACTAGAGGTTCGTCCGCCCCGGTCCTCTCGTACTAAGGGTAGATCTCCTCAAAATTCCTAACGATCATGCCGGATATAAACCGAACTGTCTCACGACGTTCTGAACCCAGCTCGCGTACCACTTTAACCGGCGAACAGCCGGACCCTTGGAAGGTGCTCCCCTCCAGGATGTGATGAGCCGACATCGAGGGTGCCAAACCGCGCCGTCTATGTGAACTATTGGGCGCGATCAGCCTGTTATCCCCAGGGTAACTTTTATCCGTGTGCGCTGTCTTTCCCACGTAAATTGAACCGAAGTTCTGTACAGCGGGTCATTTGCTCCCACTCTCGTGTCTGATTGGGTTTGTAGCCCTCACAGTCAAGCTGGCTTTTGCGCATACACTATCGCTACGATTTCCATCCGTAGCTAGCCAACCTTTGAACGCCTCCGCTACTCTTTAGGAGGCAACCGCCCCAGTTAAACTACCCGCCATGCACGGTCCTCTTGGCCGATAAGGTCAAAAGTGAGATTACTAAAACACTCAGGGTGGTATTTCACATTTCGACTCCACAAATACTAGCGTATCTGCTTCAAAGTCTTCCACCTATTCTACACAAAATGTCCCAATAATCAATGCAAAGTTGTAGTAAAAGCTCCATGGGGTCTTCTCGTCCTGGCATGATCAGACGGCATCTTTACCGCCAATGCACGTTCACCGTGGCCTTCGCCGAGACAGTGCCCACATGATTACTCCATTCGTGCGGGTCTGAACTTACCAGACAAGAATTTCGCTACCTTAGGACGATCATAGTTATCGCCGCCGTTCATCGGGGCTTCAGTTCGAACCGTAAGCTCTCCCCTTAACCTTCCGGACACCGGGCAGGAGTCAGCCCCTATACATCCGCTTTTGCGTTAGCAGAGACCTATGTTTTTGTTAAACAGTTCCGTGGGCTCTTTAGCTGCGACCCTCTCATCAAAATGACGATTGAGTTACTAGAAAAGATATCACAGGATATTTCCTGATGTGTTCTGTCTTGACGAAAAATTTGGTTAAATTATTAGGTAAATATATATTAACCTTATGTTTCCACCAAGTTTCTAGCAAATCCTCATCTTAATGAGAGGGCAGTCCTTATTCCGAAGTTACGGACGCTTTTTGCCGAGTTCCTTAGCGAAGGTTCTCACGTAGGTCTTGGTCTACTCGACCCGAGCACCGGTGTTGGTTTGCGGGTACGGTAGGCAGCAGCATAAGTTAACCAGCTTTTCTAGCCAGCGTTGTACCCAGAATCAATATTCCGAAGAATATCTTTCACTCAGTTTCAATTCCTTGAAACCTTGGACGGATAAACCATTAATCCGCTCTAGTCACTCACCGTGAACTGTTAACAACTACTACCTGTACAGGAATATTAACCTGTTGTCCATCGCCTACGCAGATACGCCTCGGCTTAGGACCGACTAACCCAGGGGACAATTACTGTAGCCCTGGAAACCTTGCTCTTACGACCGACAGGATTCTCACCTGTCTTAAGGTTACTGATTCCAGCATTCTCACTTGATAACGCTCCACCAGACTTTACAATCTGACTTCACTGCGATATCAACGCTCCTCTACCACTCCATATAATATGAAGTCCATGTCTTCGGTTTAACACTTTAGCCCCGTTACATTTTCCACGCAAAATCTCTTGACTAGTGAGCTGTTACGCACTCTTTTAAATGAATGGCTGCTTCTAAGCCAACATCCTAGCTGTTTAGAAACTTCACTTTGTTTCCCACTTAGTGTTAATTGGGGACCTTAGACGATGATCTGGGCTAGTTTTCCCTTTTGAGCGACGAGCTTAGCCCCGCCGTTCTGACTGCTGTGGTTACACCACCAGTATCTCGTAGTTTGATAAAGGGTGGGTACCGTTGCCGGCCCCGAACCTTTTTCAGAGCTCTACCCCTGATGATTACTAACACAACGCTAGCCCTAAAGCTATTTCGAGGAGAACCAGCTATCTCCGAGAGTTCGATTAGCATTTCACCGCTAACCACAAGTCATCCAAACACTTTACTGCGTGTCCTGGTTCGGTCCTCCACTGCATGTTACTGCAGCTTCAACCTGCTCATGGTTAGGTCACCCGGTTTCGGGTCTAATACTGCCGACTTGTCGCCCCTGTTAAGGCTCGCTTTCACTGTGGCTCCCATCATCTGATTTAGCCTCGCCGACAACATTAACTCGCTGGATCGTTCTACAAAAGCACGCCGTCACAGCCGAAGCTGCTCCGACACCTTGTAGGCACTAAGTTTCAGGATTCTATTTCACTCCCTCCCGGGGTTCTTTTTCACCTTTCCATCACTGTACTAGTTCGCTATCGATCAATCAATATATTTAGCCTTGGCAGGTGGTCCTGCCGGATTCAAACAGGGTTTCTCGTGCCCCGTCCTACTTGAAAAAGATATATAATGTCCAAGACCATTTCGCATACAGGACTCTCACCTTCTTTTGGTGTGCCATTCAAACACTTCCGCTATGATCTAAGTTTTATAACATTATCCACTCATTTAACGATGTTGGTTTTATACTGAAATATCGGATTTCCAATACCTCAGCATAAAAATTATCTTATTTCGCAACCCCTTTCATAACTCTGGCCGTTAAACCGTATGGTTATGTTAAGGTTTAGGCTGCTCCAATTTCGCTCGCCACTACTTTCGGAATCATTGTTTATTCTCTTTTCCTCAACCTACTAAGATGATTCAGTTCGGTTGGTTCCCGTCTAATTACCCCTATGTGTTCAGATAATTGCAATACGACATGACCTCGTATTAGGTTGCCCCATTCGAAATTCCTGGATCAAAGCTTGCTCTCAGCTCCCCAAGACTTATCGCAGAGTTCTACGTCCTTCATCGGTATTGATTGTCAAGGCATCCACTATTAGTGCCCTTATTTTACCTTTTTTTATGCATTGACTTAACTAGTAATCGAAGATTGATTACTAATTCACGTATATACTTCCGAAACCAAGAAGGGATTTCTTTCATATATACAAATGCAAGTCTTTATTTAATTTTCATCGTTGTCCAAATTGTTAATTCAACGTGCGATTTAAATAAATCCTATATCAAGAAATTCTCGCAGTTTCCCTTTTTCGCAGTGGTCATTTCTGACTTGCTGAACTTAGTATCTATCTTATATCAAATTTTTAATTTATGCAAGTCTTTTTCGGACTTTTTGAAGATTTTTGAGTTTTTCTGGTTTTTCCTTTGATTTTTAGTGGTTTTCTCGAGTATTTTTCGAGTTTTTGATGTAATTTTTCAGTATTTTTTGGAAAGCATTACTAGGCGATTTTTCAATTTCATATATACCGATCTTAATAATCCGAAACTCATGGCAGGGTCATTTCTCGAAACGTTTGGCAAATTCCTGGAATAAAGCACAAAATCGGATTGATTGCGGATAAAACGCGCCATAATCTTCGGTAGATATCAAGCGATTTTGCCATCAACAGCATTTTTAAGATAATCCCAGTTTTTGATAAAAGCCAATCGAAAGTAGCTTTTTCTAGTCAAATGATTAGCTAGTAGGGTCACGTACGTAGCCACTATGGTCTTGTAAGCGAATAACCTTAGTGTCTGAGAGCATATCTAATAGAGTCTGAAGATGCTCCTCGTGTTTGGCATCCGTAATAATATCTAAAGAGTAAGGACTTTATAGTAGGCGAGGAAGTCTTAACGTAAAAGATTTCAGATATTCTTTAAAAACGAGCCTCTTTGGTGTTTTTAAATTCAGCCTCTAAAGTACGGTAGCAGTAATTCTGGTGATATGGCCGCAAAATTTAGGGCGTCAGTTATATATATATTATATTGTTCATTTAGACGAAGAATGGTCGGCTGATCATCCGCATAAACCGCAAGGCTCAAGATGGATTCACGAAGCTTTTTATCATCATCGGTGTCTTCGGTTTTTCAGAAACTGCCAAGACGCGCAATTTGAGAGAAATCAGTTTCTCTAATATAGCTCTTCAAATTAGCTTCAGCCGGAGTATCAGCTCGGACAATAGATTTTAAGTTCTCCGAGAATCGACATAATAATGGACCAAATCGCAAAGCTAGTTTCCATTGCGGAAAGTGCATCAGGAGGTCTAGACTGGCTGCAAATCACCACGTGGAGTACGCAAAAGCAGACTCTGATCAATCAGAGGCGGAGTTGCTGCTCATGGCTTAATTCAGAAAAGTGCGCGAGCTTAGCCTGAAGCTCCTCGAGAGTAAGGCCGATAATGTAATGTCCGGTCATATCGTCAGAGACTCTGCACGAGCGGCCAAGATTCTTGGTTGTTCGACCGTCTAGATAGAAGCGTTCTTGTTTTTCTCCCTTCGATGATCGGGAAACCTGGACGCGTAATCCATTGATTCATAAAAGTCTGAAACGTTAAATTCTGCATAAGGTTGCAAGGCGACCCAGAGATCATCGCCAGTAGTGTTTTTGGTATTGATGTTTTTCAAAATAATCTCCGTAAAACCCTTCAAGAAATTCTGTTCACCCATCAGACGCATTAACATAAACATCAAATGCGATCCCTTGGCATAGACAATGGCCGGGATCGAAGAGAGTTTTCAATCTCGGAAGGGCATGATTAACTGCCTGCTTGAGCTGCCTGAATATCTGGTGAGACATCGCGAGTCAGCGCATAACAACAATCAGAAACGAAAAATTCTTGCCAAACTTGCCATTCTGGACGAATCGCGTCAAGACAGTAATATTCCATCATATTGGCGAAGCTTTCATTTGAGCCAAAGATCATCCCACCAAGCCATCGTCACGAGATTACCGAACCACTGATGCGATAATTCATGGGTAATCACCGTGGCGATTTGAATTTTATCGGTCAAAGTGGCGGTTTCGTCGATCAAGAGACAAGATTCACGATAGGTCACCAGACCCCAGTTCTCCATAGCGCCGGCATCAAAATCTGGCACAGCTACCTGATCGAGCTTTCGGTAACGGATAAGGCACACCAAAAGCTTGATCATAAAAATCTAAGGCTTCCCCGGCGATTTGATTCGGCTCAATCAGAGACTCCTTGGCTTGATTAAATGGGGCGTAGGTAGTAATTGTGACGCCGTGCTGATTTTTTTCATGGTAACACTTTGAAAATGACCGAGACAGAGTGCCAAAAAGATAAGTCGACATACGTGGCGTAGTCTCAAATTCCACAATCTTACGCGTGACTTCGGTATTCAAGTTCATGGCATTCGGGTCAGTTTTCGGATTGAGGTCACTATTCACTGAGGTATAGGTCAAAAGTGCGCTCAGTCTTGATCGGCATATTACTGGAGAATCGTGTCGGTCGGATCGGTATCGATAATCTTTGAGAGAGAAATCTTTGCCTTGGCGGCAGGCTCATCGACGCAGGGAACATCATACGGGCATAATGCGATTCAAACTGAGTAGAAACAATTCGTTCGGTCTTCCCTTCATATTCATAAGTCGAAAGATAAAGCCCGGTCTACCGTGCGAAAGTTGCAAGGAATAGCGGGCTTCGATACTAATTTCGGCATCTGAGACCTGCGAAGTAAAGCTAATAGTTTCCGCTCAGTATCCTCCGTAAAAGTTATCGGGACGCTGATTAATAGTCAGCTGGTGATTTTAAGATTTTTTTGGCGTGGAGTTTGACTGGTGGAACTTTTGGCAGCTACCCTGAATCTTCACTCGACCTTGAACCTGTTCAGTGTCTTTATTGATTCTTAATTCAATTTCGTATAATTCTGGTGTAAAGTGTTTGGCTAATTGTTCCACCCTATTCTCCTTAATCTAAAATTGCTTTAATGCGACGAATGCCAGCGGCTGAGGATTCTTCTTTTTAATCTTGAAATGACCGAGCACGCCAGTATGCTCGACGTGAGGGACCACCACAAAGTTCACGCGAGACGGGTGCTTTCTGCGGCGCCGATGGTATAAACCTTGACCACGTCGCCATATTTTTCCCAGAAAGCTACCGTGAGCTTTCAAGACGTCACGAGCGTAGGCCTTGTCGTACTCAGCGAAAGAAACTGGGTAGTCGTCCTGCATCCATCGATTGACCTGGTCCTCGATTTGCTTTTTCTCTTCATCAGTGAGTTTGCGATCGAGATTAAAATCGAAAACGTAGGCGCTCAGAGGTAATATTAGAACCAGCCTGAGCGATATTTGGATCGACGATTTTCTGAAGCGCAGCCAAAAGTAAGTGGGTGGCGGTGTGATATTTCACAGAGGTTTCACCGTGGTCTTCGAGACCACCCTTGAACATACCCTTGCTAGCGGTCTGAGAGCGTTGACGCTGCTCATCAGAGACTAGCCTGGAATTCAGCCTGCCAGTTTTCACTGAGACTAATTTGATTTTTGCTTAGCTTCTTCGAGAGATAACTCGAGTGGGAAAAGCCATAGGTATCCTGCAGCATAAAGAGCTCTTTGCCGGTAAGACCCATGATCTTTAAGCTTATGGAGTTCCTTAAGGCCGCGGTGAATACTACGACGGAAAAGCCTGCTCTTCGCGGATTAAGACATTCAAAGCGTCAGCACGGTTTCAGTGAGAATTTCGCATCAGAGAGATCTTGGTAGTTTTCAGCAATGATTGGCACGATTTGAGCTAAGAAATCTTGATCGATACCAAGATTAGTAGCTTTCATCACCGCACGACGAATCAAACGGCGAAGGGCGTAGCCTTGTTGTTTATTACTTGGCACGAGACCCTGAGCCGAAAGTAGATAAGCACCGCGCAAATGATCCGCAATCACGCGCATTTCTTCGGTATGGTCAGCGTAGCTGAGACCAGAGATAGCTTCGAGCTTAGTGATAATTGGCTTTTAAGAGTGAAGTTTCGAAAAACATCGAAAAGAATCCATAGCAGCCGCGGCGATACGCTCAAGACCAGCGCCGAAATCGATATTTTTTTCTTGGTTAATTCAGAGAAGGTACCGTCTTGATTGCGCTTATATTGCATGAAAACTTGGTTACCAATTTCCATGAAGCGCGCACCGTCCGAAGCCGGATGAGATTTACCATATTTCGCGACATCTTGCTTGTCTTCGCCAAAATCATAGAAGACTTCGGAGTCTGGACCACATGGATCACCGATCGGGGTAGTTTCGACGCCACCACCACGACTCCACCAGTTTTCATAATCATCATAGAAGAAAATATGCTCATTTTTCTTTTAATACCACGCTTGGCGCCGTCTTCACTAGAGCCAATCTCGGCAATCTCCGCCTGCACACCCGCTTTCGGCAAAGACACGTTGCCAAATTTCGGCTGATTCGGTATCTTTTGGGATGCCGTATTTTTTTCATTACCAATAAAGCAAGTGACGTAAATTTTTATGTGGATCGAGTCCGACTACTTCGGTGAGAAATTTGAAGAAGGCTGGAATTTGCTCTTGCTTGAAAAATAATCGCCAAGAGACCAGTTGCCGAGCATTTCTGAAAAACCGTAGTGTGGCGTGGATCGCCCACATCTTCAATATCTTGCAAACGCAAACATGGCTGTGAATCTGCCAGACGCTGACCGGCAGGATGAGGTTCACCGAGAAGATATGGCAAAAAGAGGCTGCATGCCAGAACCAGTGAAAGAGGGTGGTCGGATCATTTTTCCAACACCAAACGCGCTGGAGCGATTATCTGGTGACCACGACTAGTTTGATATTCAAGAAATTTTTTTGACGGATTTCACTTGCATTCATGGGGGTAATTATATCATAATCTGCGGAACTTGAGTTTTACACAACTTTACAAAATGCTCATGTTATATATATAATTGATATAGATTAAATAAAAAGGACGCCGCAAATGAAAAAATAATTACCCTGTTCCTAATTGGGATTGTGGGTATAATCCTCTTCATAGTCGTGAAAAAAATATGGCTAACGGCGATGGGACTGCTAACGATTAGATGTCAAATCCGCACAGAATACCTCACGATTAAAATCGATCCAACGGTAGAAAATTTGGTTTCAGCTACTACGGACGACGGTGAGGATTTCGACCTTGGCGATCTGGACGAAAAATTCAAAAAGATGGTCTGAAGAAAAACAGTCGATGACCTGAAGCGCAAATTAGAATTAACCAAAGGGCTACGCCTGTTTTCGATAAGAAATAAAAATAACCGCGAAGAGCGGTTATTCTTTCTCAGGAGTGGTGATTTTTTTGCCACCTAAGCCAGTGATAAATTTTTCTGTTAAAAATTATTCTGCAATAATACCACCGCCGATACAGATGTCTCCGTCATAGAAGACCACAGATTGACCAGCTGCTGGATGTTTGATTTCTTCACTCAGTGACACTTCGTTAGTTTTCTGGGATTAAAACTACAGTTAATTAGTGGTGCACGATGACGTACACGACAGGTTAGACTAGAGAGATTTGGCTGAATATCACCAGATTCCTGATGAATTTGACGAATGATTACGTCTTTTAATTTCAAAGTCTGCGTCCACAGATTTAAGTGATTGAGGTTTTTCGAAACATATACCAGATTTTTCACCATGTCTTTTCCCACCACATAGTAAGGTCAGTCCGCCACCGAGATTTAAGCCGTGACGCTGACCGATCGTATAAAAATACCGCGCCTTCGTGCGTGCCAAGTACCTGATTAGTATCACGGTCGAGAATTTGACCCTGGAGTCACTTCGATGTATTCCTGGAGAAAATCTTTGATCCCGACTCACCGACAAAACAGACCCCCATAGACTCTTTTCTTTATAGGCATTATCGAGACCAAATTCGGCTGCTAATTGCTTTCACCTCTGGTTTTAACATTTTTGCCAAGCGGAAACAAAGTATGCGAAATGGCTTCATCGGAAAATTCGATAGAGAAATAAGTTTGATCCTTTATTCGTATCGGTGGCGAGTTTCAAATTGCCGTCTTCCGAGACAGCATAATGACCAGTAGCAATAAAATCGGCACCCTGACTCATGGCGATGTCGTAAAAAAAGCTTTGAACTTGATTTCTTGATTGCACATTACATCGGGATTCGGGTATTTCCTTCCTGAATTCCTTCAATCATGTAATCGACTACCTTGGCATGATACTCAGTTTCAAAAAATCAAAAATACGAAAATCAATATCTAACTTAGTAGCCACACGCTTAGCATCAGCCAAATCCTCCGCCCAAGGGACATTTCATGCCCGAAGATCCTTCGACCAGTTCTTCATGTAGACCCCTGACCACGTGGTAGCCGGCATTTTTAACAGAACTGGCAGTGACAGAAGAATCGACACCACCAGACATGCCGACGTAGACGGTTTTCGGTTTTGCAGAGTTATTCATGAACGACCTTGATTTTTGGCCGCAGGGTTATTCATGAGCAACCCCTGATCTTGGCTGGATGCGGTAGAATTTCTTGGCCTAGTTCAATATCGTGCGATTCTTTCCAAAACCACCTCGTCTGACACCAGTCCGATGCGCTTAGCTTCTTGATTAGCTATCTCGGCGATGACCGATGGGCGGCTTCGCGAATTTGCTCTTCGGTATTTAGCTCACCGAAAGTGACGCGAAGTGAGCCGGTAATTTCTGAATCAGTGAGGCCAATGGCGGAAAGTACATGAGATTTTTGCCCCTTGGAAGCGGCACAGGCGGCACCGGTAGAAAGTAGAATGCCACGATCTTCCAGCTTAAAAATCAGGCGCTCAGCATCGAGGCCATCAAAGCAGATTGGACAGAAATTAGCTAGTTGGTGTTTTTTGTTACCTAAAATTTTCGAGTAACGAGGGATTTTTCGGTCAAAAATCTGGCGGAATAATTGATTAAATTTTTCGTATTTTTTTACGACTGGCGGAAATGTGAGTTTTTGCACGCACGGAAGCTTCCGCGAAGCCCATGAGAAGAGGCACATTTTCCGTGCCCGAACGCAGGCCCATTTCCTGACCACCACCATAAGAGATTGGGCTGAGTCTAACTCCACGAGAAATGTAGAGTGCGCCAATCCCCTTCGGGCCATAAACTTTGGCGGAATTAAGCGTCAAAAGGTCGACCCCGAGACGCGCTACTGAGAGATCGAGGAGACTGGCAGGGCCTGAGAGGCGTCAGAATGCAGATAAAGTGGCGTGAGATTACCGGTAGCGAGACGCTGTTCACGCGGTTCGTCGAATAATTTCAGCAATTTCACTAAGGTTGGATGGTGCCAAGTTCGTTATTGGCGATAGCCACCGAAATTAAGACGGTTTTCGAGTGATTTTAGCAGCCAAATCTTTTAGGTCGATTAGACCGGTATGATCGACGGCGATTTCTGCCACTTTTTCGCATAATGCTTGGCAGATTCTCGCACCGAGGCATGCTCGGTGGCTAAAAATCAGACGCTTCAGCGTCAGGATAATTTTTCCAGGACGGTAAAAGCAAGGTTGATCGACTCAGTGGCGCCGGCCGTGATGACTAAATCTGGTGATTTCGCACCGATAGTTTGAGCTAGAGCGGATTTTTCGCCTCATATTCACCGCGCAAATGCTTTGGCTGGGAGATATGGCGCAGAAGGATTGTAAAAATTTTCACTAAAATATGGCAACATCGCCTCGAGTACCTTAGGATGGACTGGCGTAGCGGCCGCAAAAATCTAAATAAATCATTTTTGAGCTCCTAAATTAAAGAGAGTTTCGGAATTTTTCGGTAGTGATTTTTCGTTACTTCCGCAAAATCCAGTCCCGAGTTTTTCGGCTAACCATTCGCCACATAGTAGACATTGGCCGGCTGATTGGTCTGACCACGCAGTGCACGGGAGCAGAAATGGCGCGTCAGTTTCGAGTAAAAATTCGCTCAATTGGTGGCATTGGCAAAAAGTAGAATAAGTAGCCAAGACCGTTCACGCCGATATAAAAATCACGTTCGAGAGATTTACGGAGGTTTTTCTTGTTATCAGAGAAAGAATGTACGACACCGCGGATTTTGGCGGTAGAAAAATTGTCCAAAATCGCAAAAAATCGTCAAAGGCTTCACGAACATGGAAAAATCAGTGGCAAATCTTCACGAATAGCGAGATCTAGCATCTCCTCCAGAAGTCTCGCCTGGTCGAGCTTATCATTTTCGCCGTAGTGATAATCGAGTCCGACTTCCCCGATTGCGATTGGTCGGTTTTGATGTTCAAATTGAACATCTTTTCTGAGGCTTGTCAAATTCATTGGGATGGATGCCGTAGCTCCAGAAGAGTTTGGTGGGATTTTGGGCAGCAAATTCGGCAGCCTTTGAAAAAGAATCCTCGTGGTCAGTACCGATACAAATCAGCTTTTTCGACTTGTTTTCGGCGCAGGCCGCAAGAGCCTGAGACTGTATGCTTCCGGCGTATAAAAATCCAGGTCATGGAGATGACAGTGTGAATCAATCAGATACGCTGGCGGGACATTTTTAGCTCCTAGCTTCGACGTTTTGCGCTTGATTGGATCTGAGTTGGCGCTTGCGGAGACGTAGACTCTTCGGAGTCACTTCGAGGAAGTTCATCATCGAGCAAGAAGTCGAGACATTGCTCGAGACTGAGATTGGTATATGGAGTGAGCTGGATTGCACCATCAGAGGCGTGGGTACGCATGTTGGTGAGCTGTTTTTCGCGACAAACATTGATATCGATGTCTTCTTTCTTGTTCGAAAGACCGACGATCATACCCTGATAAACAGCACCTGTGGCGGAATAAAGAGAATACCACGAGCCTGCACCATGTCGAGAGCATAAGCGGTAGAAGTGCCAGTTTCAAAAGAAATCAGAAACACCATTACGCTCTGAGCTTGTACTTACCTTCGACTGGACGATAGCCCTTCGGGAATAGAAGACATAATCACGGGTACCCTTAGTATCAGTCATCAGGCCATTACGTAGACCGATCAAGCAGCGGTAGAAATTTCATAAGTGAAAGCGCACGGCACCACCAGAGGTAATTTCCTGCGTAATCAAATCAGCCTTTACGAATACCAAGCTCTTGTGAAACCGCACCGACGTATTCTGGGGTGACTTCAATGGTAAGATCTTCAAATGGTTCACATTTTTTGCCATCAATTTCTTTATAAACCACTTCTGGACGGCCAGCTTCAGAGTTCGTAACCTTCACGACGCATGGTTTCAATCTAAAAACTGAGAGGTGAAGTTCACCACGGCCAGAAACTTTGTAAATCGAGGCCATCTTGGGCGATTTTCAAAGCGATATTAGTTTCGAGCTCTTTATGGAGACGATCAGAGATTTGACGGGAGGTAGTAAATTCACCCTTCTTGACCCTTCAAAGGACTAGTGTTTGGGCCAATATAGATACTGAGAGTAGGTGGTTCAAGCTCGATAGTAGGCAGAGCTTCTGGATTATCAAAAGGCAGCGATAGTATCACCGATGTGGCGCTTGGAATACCAGTTACGGCGACAATGTCGCCAGCAAATGCTTCGTAACCTCTTCTCTTGCCGAGACCACGATAGACAAAAGATACTGTCAACTTTACCATTTTCGGTGGTAATTTTCTGGCTCGCCGTTTATAAAATGAGTCTTCACGATCTTTAATCGGATTGGCCATGCTTGATATTACCACGGAAGATTTTACCGATGGCGTATTTGCCAAGGTAATTATCAGAAGCGAGTGAAGCTACGAGCAGCTGCAAAGCCCTTATCGGCGGTTCTTCGTCAACCTTCGAGATGGGAATGTCATTGATAATGGACTCAAAAATCACATGGAGATCATCATCGAGATTTTCGGTCTTACCGGCACGACCATCACGCGCGATGGCATAATAGATGGGATAATTGAGTTGAGATTCTTCGGTCGCAAGCTCCAAGAAAAGGTCAGAAATTTCGTCTTTCACTTCTTCGATGCGAGCGGCTGGCTTTGTCGATTTTATTGATAGTACAACTGGTTTTAATTTAAGATCAAGGGCTTTTCTTTCAAAACGAAATTTAGTCTGTGGCATCGGACCTTCCCTGGGCGTCAACCACCAAAAGTACACCGTCGGCCATATTTCGAAGTACGTTCCACTTCACCAGAGAAGTCGGCGTGGCCCGGAGTGTCGATAATATTAATCTTTATGATCGTGGTAATAGACCGAGGTCTGCTTGGCGGTGATAGTAATACCGCGCTCGTGTTCCTGGTCACCAGAGTCCATAATGAGAGTCTGGCTCATTTCGGCTTGATTATCACGGAAGGTATTAGATTGTTTCAAAAGTGCATCCACCAGCGTCGTTTTTACCGTGGTCAACGTGCGCGATGATTGCAACATTACGGATGTTTTCTTTTATTATTCATATTGCCCTTATTTTTTACTCTGAATATTATACCATATTTTTGCTTGATTTTTGAGAGGGTAGAGCATATAATAGAGAGTACTCTCTGGGTCGGTAGCTCAGCAGGTTAGAGCACAGGGCCTTTTAAGCCCGAGTGTCGAGGGTTCGAGTCCCTCCCGACTCACCACGGAGATTTTTAAGAAGAGCCTTTCGGGGTTCTTTTTGTTAATCGAGATTATTTTTCAGCAAAAATACCCGCCTTAGATAAGACGGGACCCATAATAAACTGGGATTTAAGCTCGCCTTATACAAGACGGGACCCACAGCAGGTGGGATTTGTTGGAGGGTATCCGCAGCCTTCTAATATTAAGAAGATTAATTAAACTGAGGCTGCCAGTATGAAAAATAAGTTGGGGGCCGAAAAGGTGGATGTTACTAAAACAGGAGAAATCGAGTTTGCTACATTTACAAGAAATGAGTGACTTTCGGCCCTCAGCATGCTGCCAGGGGTGGTGAACCCAGTTTCTAACCAAAACGAAAATAACCCTAACCTATGGTCTAGAAAGTCTCATGACGCAGACACGTAGCGAGGCTTCGTGATACGGGAGTTTATGCAACTTTGTTAGATTTGAGAGGTTTTTCAGCCCTCGCTAAAACGAAAAAGCACATAATTCACAAAAATACCATGTTCATTTTCATACTGTACGATACTAAACGTACTCAAATCACAAGATATTTGTGTTGCTCGTCAATATTAACAAAATTTCATAAATATTGCAAGCATAAGCATGAGTTTATTTTTTTCTTATTGTCGACAATTTCCGCTTCTTCAACATCATCTGGTTGGTGTCGGATTTTTGGAACCAGAAAATTTCGGAGACTAGATTATAACGATCAGTGAAATTCTTTAACGTGCTTCTTTCAGAACGATAATATTGATCAAATCCGAGAGACCATAACCGATCATAATGAAAGCCAATCAGAGATAAGGCGATGGCGGAAGCGTCAAACGGGATAGACGATAATAGCGACGCCGCAGTAAGGATAGAAGATTAGTGATGATAGATGTGATATAGGCGGATTTAGAAACATTTTTAATTCCATAGAGTAGCTGATACGGAAATCGCCGAAATCACAATAACGAGACCGATAGTCATGGAATTAAGCTGAGAATACCTGGATAAAAGAGAAAGACTAGAGCCCACTACGATAAGGAAGGCGCCGAGGAAGTTGCTGGAAAACATGACGGATGAGCGTGAATAGATTCGGCTCACGATCATACTGAAAACCGGCAAGCAGAAGCCGGCAGCAAGTAGTGAGACGCAAGAGATTGATGGGCAAATTCTGGAAAGCAGAGCAAAGAAGAGGCCGAAGTAATACCATTACCACTGTGGTGGAGATTGCCGTATTAAGATAGGCGTTAATTTTATCTTGAATTTTCATGTTAACTCCAGTGCGATTTAATTAATTATATTGTAACATATCTAGAGCCATAAGAATTTTGGGATAATGCTCTTAGAATAAAAAAACTCGAAATACTAACCCCCTCAGTAAAACAAAAAGAACCCCTGAATGAATCAGGGGCTTACATCTCTGATGTAAAAGTAAAGAACGAGACTGGTTTGCAGTGCGTATTACGCTATGCGAGAGCCTTTTCGGTTCCCTTGCGGCTTTAATTGCCCTGCTGACGCTATAATACACTGAACTTTAATACTTCGGCGGGTGAAAGATCATCCGTAACGATATATCTGGCACCACCATCGTGTTAACCGACTCCATAAAATGATTGCAGAAGCCATCAAAAGTCAGATTATCACTTTGCAAGATGGACTTTTTCAGAACTTCGTACAGTCCATCCCGGCATTAATCGCACTCTTAGCACGAATAAGTAAGGTGGCAGCACTATCGGCGTGCAGATAAAAAGGATGCCAGTGGGTCTAGGCAGCATGGCCTGATATTCTTTTAGTACCGACTTGGGAACATAAGTAGAACGAGCATAGGTCTTCGCTAATTCATAATAAGGCTGGAATGAGTCCAGAATCACATTTCCACAATTCCCACTTCTCAGAACATAAAGGTCTTCCTTCGTCAAACTCTGACCATCCATGATCTTCCATCCTGCGCCTAATCGAGACTTCAGGCCTTTTGCCAAATGTGGACTTTTCCTATATACGGTCAAGCCCTCTAAGTAAATGAACATAACTTACCCCTCTGTTTCATAAGTAATAAAAACTAGTTACAACATATATTATAACACAAAATGTCAAGAACACAAAAACAGGCTCTTAGCCTGAATTACTGGTGGACGATAGAGGATTTGAACCTCTGACCTCGTCTACGTCAAAGACGCGCTCTAGCCAACTGAGCTAATCGTCCAGCAGATTTATTATATGATATTTAAGCGAGATTTCAACCATAATTTAATTGAAGAAAAAGACCCCCGTGAGGAGGTCTTTTAGAATCAAACTTAGCAGCAGTAACCGGATTTCTTACCCTTCTTTCAAGAAGACGACGGCGAGAAGAGAGAGGAAGGCGAAGACGGCAATGCCGGAAGCGAGAAGTCTGAGGATGAAAAGATTCATACCTGCGAAGACGGATCCACCAGTGTTAGAAAATGGCTGGGACTTTTCTTCCCATCATTCTTATCTGGAGTAGCTTCATTTAGCTGGTTCTTCCTTACCAGTAAACTTAAAGTTGGTGAGTTCTGGTTTAGCAAGGTCATCCTGCGCCATTGAGAGCAGTAAGCTTCGAGAATGTAATCACCCTTGTCTAGTTTGTTATTAATTTCTTCTGAGTTGAGTTCGATAGTACCACCATTAGTCATTGCAACTGGATCGGTGATTTCGATTTCTTTATCAGCCAATCTGTGGCCAGACTTTATCTTTCAAAGTGACCTTAACTTTGCGACGCCAGCAGCGTGAGCAATACGAAAGCCAGTGTAACCATTTGAGTTGACCTGAGTTTTCTCGACATCCACTGGAACATAATTAAATTCCACGGTATCAGCAGTTTCAGCTTTTACCGTCTACGGTAACCTTGATAGAGACCTTACCGAATACACCATTAGTGAGGCTGTTGCATGTCGAGAGGATTTTCTTCGAACCGCTATTTAGCTGCACCAGCATTACTCTACATCAACAGTTTCGTTAGCGATAGTAGTGGTAGTACCGTCTTTATCGGTGAGCTTAATTTCATATTCAATAGTTTTTGACTTGGTAAAATCAATATTAAGTGGAACTTGATTTTCAAGAACTTTACTATCAGAAGTTGGTGACTTGATAGCAACTGATTGCCCGTTTGGAAGGACTTTGACCTGGACGGTTACTTCGGAGGAAGTAGTCTCCTGGGCGTAAGTTTGATTAGTGAGCGCCAGGCCAGCCGATTAGGGTGAGACCTGCTATTCCTAATGCGCCGATGATTGATTTTTGTTCATTTTTTTCGCCTTTTTTATTTTTTTATTTTTTTAGTGCTATGTCTAAATAATTAACTTAGACTTTTGAGCACGACGCTTTCTAAAGTACGATAATAAACCATACTACAGCCGTTGTCAATAGCATAAACAGAATAATCAGAACAAATACTGGAACAATTAAGACAATCTTGGTAGATTTTTCTTCTTTACCAGCAGCCAGAAACCGTGGAAGTAATACGATAAATCCCAAAGGCTGGGCTATCTTTCCATTCGAGATCAACATCACGGGTGGTATCTGGAAGCACATCGAAGCCCTTAGTATCTTCAAAAAGATCGAACCGCCAAAAAGCTTTTTCTACTTTCATACTAACAGTGGCACGAAATCAGTATTACCAGTATTTTCGACCGTAGCGGAGGTACGAATATTACCAGACACACGGAAACCGTCGAGATGGTATTTGGAGATTTTAGCTTCTTCCCTGGTTTCACCTTCAGTTTTACCATAGAGAGTCAAGCCGACACGAGAAACCGTCTTAATGCCAGTGGAATTAAGATCGTCCTTTGGAATAGCTTCGGCGAAGATGACGGCATATTGACCGCCGGCTGGTACATCTTGAGGCACGGTGACACGATATTTCACGACCTTGGTTTCGTTTGGCTGTACAGAGTAGGTGACATCAGATACGTAATTTCCGGAAGCGTCCTGAAAAGTAGTCCAACGAGTAATTTGAGTACGAGAACTTTCCTTGGAGAATTTAATTCATACTTTTCGTTTGAGACGGAATATGGAGTAGCGTAAACTTTAAAATCGAAAGGATCGGTACCGATGTTAGAAACATTAAAGGTGAAGTCGGAAACATCGCCACCCTTGAGATAGACGGTGTTTTTCACTGGGGAAATTTGGATTTGGACTTTTGGCTTTTCAGCTGGTTTTTCATCGGCATAAGTAGCAGAGGTTTTCACTAAACCGAAGAGACCGGAGAGCCCTAGCCCAAAGAGGGCTAGAGTCAAGATACGTTTAATGTTAGTTTTTCATCAAATACTCCTTTTAGAAATCAGATTCGACGCGAGGTGCGGACTTGGTATTAGATTTTTATTCTCATATTTCTTGGAAACAAGCCAGAAGATGACTGAGAGGATGAAGAGTGCGAGTAGGACGATAAGCCAGATCGGACAAAGAATTACGAGCTTACGAGAAGTATTGTGGGCGCTACCAAAGGTAATGTCTTGCTCGACCCAGAAGATACCGATACTCTGGAGATTTTTCCCAAGTTTTCCTTGCTGAGGCGCTCAGTATTAGGGAGAGTGGTGCGGTAAGTAGGGTTTTCTTCGTTAGTATAAACCTCTTCCTTAGAGAAGAATGGGAAGACACGGAGAACATACTTGACATCCTCATCGGTGTTACCACAGTTTTTCGACACGAGACGTCGCAGAGATCGGTGGGTTAAACAGGATAAATGGCAGGTTGCTTTTTCCAAAATCTTAGTACAGTGATTGATCTTACCATCGATATGGGAGTAGATCAACATACCGATACGAGTGACTTCACGGATAGTATTAGAAGAATTTTTCACTGAAGTGTTTTTCTACCATAATGGAAGCATATTGACCGCCGCCTGGAGCATTTTTGAGGCACCTTGACGGTGTATTCGATAGTGGCTTCTGAGTTTGAATCAGATGACCAGAAGTGGTATTAAAAGTAAACCAGTTCGAAATCTTAGTATAGTCAGACGAAGCATCGAAAGTTGGATCATAGTTTTTCGTTACTGACGGAATATGGCGCAGCATAAACCTTAAAATCAAAGGCATTCGTACCAATATTTTGAACACGGAATGAGCCCTGCTTGGTTTCACCTGGTTTTAACGTCCCAAGTTGCTGAGACGCAGGCGAGACCTGCATGTGATTTGGTAGACGTTCGGTACCATTATCTGCGTGGGCTGGACGGACGATGCCAAAAAAGAGCGGCAACGCAACCGCCATACCGAAAAATTAGACCTTTAAGTTTTTCATTTACCTCCTAGTTATATGCTATTTATTATACACGAGCAAAAGCTTAATTCAATAAAAATAAAGCTCTAAGTACCCGGATTTTCTGAAACGGTGAGAACACTACATCACTGTAATTGCCTGGGATTTGAGCATTAGTAGCAGCGACATGATAATTTATGTTAGTAGTCTCATCAAGTACTTGCTTAGACGCGTTAAGATTCTTGTGAATTGAAGCATCAGTAGCGGTAATCGCCTTATGAGAGATACTACCCACGGAATAATTCCAACCAGCTTGAGTACCATCGAGATCGCCAGCCAAGGCCGGGATAACACTGGTAGTGGTGGTATCATGGACTAGGTTGGTATTAGAATCCTTATCACGAATATTAATATTGTAACCAGTGACACTGTTCGTCTTCACGCGAATAGTATTAGTAAGATTTTTAACCTGACCTGGCTTAATCGTATCTGCCACTGTACTAGCACCAGCCGTTACATTAAGAAAAGAAGCGATGGTAACATTTTACATCCAAGCTGTTCTTCTTTTCAATAGCAAAAGTGCTAAGCGGTAAGGCCATCAGCCCACAGGTAGAAGCGATGCCAAGAACGCCGACTACCTTCCCAATATGTTTCATATTTTGTCCTCTACTTATTTATATCTAGTATAGTTTAGCATTAACAGAATGTCAAATAAAAATCAGCTCCTTTTTCAGGAGCTGATTCGTCAGTCAATACAGTAAATTAGTTTTTGGTAACAGTATAGACAATGACATCTTCGTAGGTACCTTGGCGTTGTGCTGCACCTGGTACGACGCGGTAAGACATAGCAACGTTTTCAGTGGAAGGACCAGTAGTGTTCTTAACTACGAGAGCGGTTTCAGAATCTTTTAACCATAGCGGTTTCAGCTACGAGATCACCACTCTTTGAGGCTCCAAGTACCAGCACCAGAAGTACCAGTAGGGATGAAGTCTACACCAGCGGTAGAGCCGGTAATGCTAGCATCGCGAAGAGAGGTATCATTGTCTTTGTCCTTAACGGTAATCTTAAGACCAGCAGCGTTGTTAGTAGCAGCGGTAAGGTTAGAAGTGGCAGAACCAGTTTCACCTGGGGCTTTTACTACCAGCGTTAGCGGTAGAGTTATCGTTAGCGATAGAAATACCTTCCTGAACAGTAACCTTAACGGTAGTTTCAGAAGTGTTAGCAGCAAAGGTTGCTAGTGGGAGTGAAGCGACACCGAGTCCAGCTAAGACACTCGAAAGTTGCCATGATTTTTGCATATTTTTGTCATAATATTTCCTTTATTAAATATTAACATTTTTTTGTTTTTACTTGCATTGACCTTCAAGTTATTACTAATTTATCATGCTAATGCTTAGTCGTCAATAGATTTTTTCCTGAAAATTAATTGAATTTAATTGTGGAAAACTTTTGAGGAAATTTTTCAAGCGATTTACAGAGGTAGAAAAGTTTTTCAGATTATTTAGATCACGATAATTGCGATTAATTTCAAGCTGCAAAACTTCGATTTTTGTATTATTATGAACAGCTTTTGGTGATACCACCGCCTTTGAAAGGGATTGTTTTCAGTGACTGGTGCGATTCCCCTGAATTTTGGAGAGCAGTTTTTAGAGCTTTGATAGTCTCTGGTTTGGCGCTTATACCATCAAGGAGCCAATTTTCGAGAGCAAAAATCATGATGTGAGGCGGCACCATGAATGTCGAGAACGAGTTGAATTTGATAATCTTCAATAATTTGAAGCAGGTGACGCTTATAATCCTCCATCTCGGGCTTATTCGGATCAATACCGTCAGGATTCTCTTTAATTAAGAGGAAGACGCCGGTTTTTGTGCCAGATATTTTCACGATGGCCTTAGTGTAGCCTTCACGCATTTTGAAAATTGCTCGTCTTTAAGAAAAATTCACAGTGCGGGGCAGAAAGTAGAATCGGCGTGGTTCCCTTTTCAAAATGGATTAACTCGAGTATTGTCACGCTCGAGTTGGGAAATTTGTCGCTGAAAATCGGAAAGTTCGGCCGGATCGATAGTGTTCATGGTTATATAATAACAGAATGCTATAATAATAACTATGGAAGGCGAATTCATAAAGAGCATCGTACGCGAAGCCGAAGAATTATTGTCACGAGATTTTTGCAGTTTATGTTAAGGGGCCCCGAGGGGATTTGGTGACAGACGCAGACTATCTGGTGGAGAGATTTTTGATTGAAAAAAATCCAGGCGGAATATCCGGATTTTGCGATTATTAGTGAAGAATTTAATCCGAATACTGCGACGAATGAGAATTACTTCATCATCGACCCAATTGATGGGACGAAAAATTTTCGCGAACGGTTTGCCGCTTTGGGGATTCAGATGGCTTGTCGCAAGAATGGGGAGACTATCGCGAGTGTGATTGATTTGCCGGCGCTGAAGGAATTTTTATTTTTGCTGATGAAAGTGGCGCTTATCTAAACGGGGAGAAAAATTTCCGTACGTGAGGTGCCAATCCTGAATGCATTTTTATGCGGTGATTGGCGGGATGTAATCGAAGCGGCGACCAGAATGCAGAAATACGGATCGACTCATCGGGTATTCGGCGCAGCCTGTGTGGCTTTTGCGTTTTTTTGGCGGCTGGAAGAATGCACGGAGTGAGTTTTTCGGGCAGAAAATCCCTGGGACTTTGAACCAGGATTGTTTTTTAGCTAAACAGGCTGGAGCGGTAGTGAAGAGTGAGCCTGGTTTTTCATGCGGCAGCGATGAATGAAGAGTTTTTAGAGATTCTTGAAAATGAAACTAGACGTTAATGTGCTATAATTAACAGAGAAGAAACCATAAATTTAAGGAGTATTGATTTTGAATTTGAAGATTGGAATTGTGGGGCTACCGAACGTGGGAAAATCAACGCTTTTTAATGCCTTAACTAATGCACATGCTTTGGCGGCGAATTATCCTTTTGCGACGATTGAGCCAAATGTAGGTATCGTGCCGGTGCCAGATGCGCGTCTCGATGTTTTTGGCCAAAATGTATGAAACCGAAAAAGGTGATTCCGGCCACCGTGGAGTTTGTCGATATTGCGGGACTAGTCAAGGGCGCCTCGAAGGGTGAAGGTCTGGGCAACAAATTCCTCGCTCACATCCGTGAATGCCAGATTATCTGCCACGTGGTACGCGTCTTTAAAAATGACGATATTTTTTGCACGTCTCGAAAGATTCGAATACCGCTGCGGAAGTGAACCCGAAACAAGATATTGAAATTATTCAAACCGAACTAGAATTAGCCGATCTCGAAACTCGCGAAAAAGTGGAAGCGAAACGCAAGAAAAATAAGGAACAGGAAGAAAAATTCCATACCTTACCGAGAAACCAGTAATCTACATGTTCAATGTCGACGAAAGTGAGCTGACGAACGAAGAGTTGAAGGCAGAGATGCGTGCGCTGGTAGCGCCGAATCAGGCGGTTTTCGTCAATGCTAAAACTCGAAGAAGAAATGGTAGGGATGACCCTAGCGGAAAAGAAAGATTTTCTCAGTAGCTACGGCGTGGACCACGATGCCCTGTCAGAGCTAATCATTGCCGCTTACGATACCTTGGGTTTACAATCTTTCCTGACGGCTGGCAAGAAAGAAGTGCGGGCTTGACTATCAAAAGGGCGCCACTGCACCAGAGGCGGCCGGGACGATTCATACAGATTTTCAGAGAGGATTCATCGCAGCTAGCGTGATGAAATATGATGACCTAGTAACGCTAGGCAGCGAGCAAGCGGTGAAAGCCGCCGTGAAAATCCTCGCCACCGTAGGTAAGACCTACGTGATGGAAGACGGCGATATCGTGGAATTTCGCTTCCAATGTCAGTAAAGTAATCTCTAAAAGTCAATTTTTGGAGTAAAAACAAAATAACCGCCAAAGAGGTTCGGAGGTTTTCAAGAATGCAAAAAAATATATTTGGAGCTAAGCTCATGATTTTAGGAATTGACGAAGTAGGGGCGCGGGCCATATGCAGGGGCCACTAGTGATTGGCGCCTGTATTTTTGGGCGACTGGCAAAATTCCGAGAATGCAGAATGGATCGAGAAAACTGACCGATTCGGAAAAATTATCTGCCAAACGTCGCGAAGAACTCTATGTCTTGATTAAAGAAAAAGGCCTTGGCGACTGCAACTGGTTGGGTGAGTAGTGCGGAAATTGACGAGATTGGACTGAGTGAAGCCTTGAGACTCGCGACCAGGCGAGCGGTAGAGCAAATTCAAAAGACCAGATTCCCTTTTTCCGAAATTATTATCGATGGCACGATGAATTTTTGGCGGGAACGAAGCTGGAAAAATATGTCTCGACCCCTGAAAAAGGGCGATTTTCTAGTGAAAGAAATTTCGGCCGCCAGCATTCTCGCGAAAAGTGGAGCGAGATAAATATATGGCGAAGCTCGATGCAGTTTATCCAGAATATAGTTTCGGGAAACACGTCGGCTATGGCACGGCGGCGCACCAAAAAGCGATGGAGGAATTTGGTCTCACCCCGAGAACATCGCCGCAGTTTTCGCCCAGTGCGAAAGATTGCGGAAGGCAAGAACACTGCTAAACTTAAAACTACTACCAGATTAGAGACCGCTGCCGAACCTAAAAATACTAGCGAGCAAAAACTAAAAACGAACAGAAAACCACCACCAAACAGCTGGGTGACTGGGGCGAACAAGTCGTAGTGGATTATCTAGAGACATCTGGTCATGAAATTGTGCGAGAAATTATAAAACAAAATTATTTGAGGTGGATATCATTTCGCGAAAGAATGAGATACTTTATTTCTACTGAGGTAAAATATCGAAGTGATTATGATTTTGGTGAGGCACTGGGATTTTATTGATAAAAAGAAAGCAACAGAAAAATGCATCTAGCGGCGGAAGGTTTCCTGGCGACGCATCCGGATTATGCTGACTTTAGACCGATTCTTAGCAGTGGCGGCCGTCGACAAAAGATTTTAATCTAGAAGAGTGGTTCGAGCTTGACGAATAATTAATGAAAAACAATCCCTTTACGGGATTGTCTTTTAATTAGCTTCAGTGGCTTCGGCGGTTTCAGCGACAGCTTCCAGCAGCTTCAACTTTTTCTTCTTTCAAAGTGTTGACAGCGGCACGGTCAAAAGTCGCGAGCGACGAGACGAGCAGACTTACCAGAACGATTACGGAGGTAAGAGAGGTAGTTGCGGCGAACCTAGCACGCTTGACTACTTCGATTTTTTTCTACCAATGGACTGTGAAGAAGGAAAGATTTTTTCAACACCGATACCAGAGGCGATTTTACGCACAACGATACGAGCAGTGTGAGATTCTTTTGCGATCAACACGGATTACAACACCTTCGAAAACCTGAAAACGGAACTTGTCGCCTTCTTTGATTTTCTGGGTAACCTTCACAGTATCACCAGAACGAACATCGACAACAGCTTTCTTTTTCTGAGCGTCAGCAATATTTTTCAAGATTTGAAAACTCATATTTTACCTTTATTATTTAGAAACTTGGTTTATTTTTAACATAGTTTTAGAGAAAATGGAAGAGGTCAGAGCTGACACTGGTACTTGGTGGCATCGGTCGGCCTCGTAGGTGTCTAAGGTGAGAATAGCATCTGGAGATTTTTAGGCAAATTATCACACTTTTTCTTTTTCGACTCTGTAGCAAACGGTGCGACATATTTCCAAGAGCCGCCAGGCAGGTCGCGCTCGTAAATATCTGTAGAGACCGCGCCAGAATAAATGGTACGGTTCGGGTTAAGGGATTGGCTCGTTTGATTATTTTCGGTTTTCACGCGGCTAAGCTTGGCATAAACCTTGGTGCCGTCGGAATTTGTGACGATGCGACCGCCAGTAATGGTGTAATTATCACCCACGGTAGTAACGAGCTGATTAAAATTAATATTTCAAATCATTCCATTTGACGATTTGTGGCTTACGATCGGAGGATTTTTCTCGTTTTTATCACCAGTATCCGAGCCATCAGACTTTAGAATCGGAGCTTACCACCTTGGTCTTAGTGGCGGATTCATACTGTGCGATAATTTCGTCACTATGTTTTCAGGTCGTTTTGAAAAATTAGTGATGAGTTTGGAATTTTTGGCATTGCTGGCACCCATAGCGATAAAAAGCATAGAGCGAAAGACCAGCGAAGAAGAAGGCCAAAATCGAAGCAACCAGGGCAATCGGTTCGGCATTATTCTTTTCTTTTCACGGAGTTCACTAGAATTATCAATGCTTTCGAGCAACTCTGGTGGCGTGCCATAAGGTGGTCGGTTCGACGAAAATCGCTTTCGGGGTCGGTGCTTCCTCGGGAGTGTCCGGCACAAAAGGACGCGAAAAAAATGTCGTCGGTGGAGGTATGGCTAATGAAGCCTGATTCTGAGTTTCTGCTGCTTGGGAATTGAAATTTGGTTCTTCTGACATAGTTTTCCTTAAATTACACGCGAGACTTCGTCGAGTGGTTTTCCACGAAGGCAAGCGAAAAATACCTTTTGTTCAAGAGTGATAAGCCCGGCTTTTTGGGCGGTTTTTCTGATGAGGTCAGTATTGATATCTTCGACATCACCGCGAATGAATTTTTGGACCTCTTCCGTGACGATTAATTGTTCCATAATTACCTTACGGCCACTGTAACCGAACGGATCCTCAATACCAGATGGAACTGCCTGATAAAGCGTAAAATTATTTGAGTCAAAAGGTGAAGCCGAGTTGTTCATTAATCACTTCGTCCGGAGAGATTCGAGAGAACATTCAAGACGTACTTACGAGTGGGCTCTCATCTGGTTGATAAGATTTCTTATTTTCCGAAAAGCACACGCACCAGACGCTGCGCCATCACCATACGAATAGAGCTAGAGAAAATCGGATTAGTACCGATGAGGTCAATCATACGGGAAAAAGCGGCGGCAGTGGAATTGGCGTGAAGGAACTCAGCACCAGTGACCAGTGATCGAAGCCTGAATCGCCGTCTTCGCAGTATCGGCATCACGAATCTCACCCACCATCACGACATCTGGGTCGAGACGCAGAATACTACGGAGACCATCGGCGAAAGAACCACCCTTGGTAGTATTGACCGGGACTTTGAGAAACACCAGAGATGCCCATATTCGATCGGATCCTCAAGAGTAATAATCTTGTGGTCGGTACTATTTAGGCATTGAGCATAGAATAAAGCGTGGTGGATTTACTCAGAACCAGTCGGACCGACCATGAGAACCAGGCCGCGCGGATGCGAAACCACATCATGGATGGCGGTAAGTTCAGATTCGAAAGGCCCAAGAGATCAAGATTGAGCAAAGACTCATCGAAGTTGAAGAGACGAAGCACAGCATCCTGACCGTACATAGTTGGCACAGTTTCGACACGGATATTCAAAAGATGTGACGAACCATCGCGGAAAATATCTTTTTGCATGTGGCCGGATTGTGGGGTAGTGGCAGCAGAAGAAACGCCGGCACGCGAGCCCAAGCTCACCCATAAAGACACGATAGCGGTCACGCTCAATATTGGCGACTGGATGCAAAATTCCATCGACACGCATACGGATGCGAATGTTGTCGCGCAGATTTTCGATATGGATATCTGAAGCCCCGAGTTTGTCTGCCTGATCGAGTAAAAAAATCGAAGACCTTATCGGTACCGACGGAGTTTAAGGTTTGAGAAACCGAAGCGATAGTCTCAGAATCACCTTCGCTGGCGATTTTAATATCGTCGTAATGCACTTCTTTCGGCGGATCGTAGCGCAACATCATAGCCTGATAGCCACTGTTGGAAATCAAGAAGAAATCGACGCCGTCACCATTAACATTAAAACGATCAGTGAGATCCTTAATCGTACTACGTGGAGTCTGAGAGGTGACAAGGAATTGATAGGGTTCCCCGGCGCCACCTTTTTGCAAAAGGCAGAACGTAGTCGCTATGCATTTTTGGCAATATCAATTAGGGCCGAACACCAGAGGTAGACGCTCTTCAAGTGGGCGCATATCGAGGTATGGGATGTTAAGGGTCAGCGAACGGCGAGAGGTGGCCTCTTCCTCATTTTCACGCCTGGCTGCCTGGATTTGTGCTTCATTCATTTGCTTAATTATAACATAAGCAGGTTCAGATTTTTAGGCGGATTAACAGATTAGACAAGGCGCCTAAAAATAAGTTATAATATATTTGTCTTGCTTGACAAGAGTAACTTAAAAATTGACAGTTTTTCAAAGGAGGGGAACATGAAAAGAAGGATGCTGACCTAGTGGATTTTAATGCCGACCCTAAACAAGCTCATCAATTACGCAAAAGAGATGGTGAACCGGATGCAGGCTTTTTGTCTACTACACGGATGGCTTGCAGCAAAAACTAAGAGTACTCGATGATAATTATCGTTCGGCGCTACACATGAAGGGACGTTTATGAACCGGATGAATTAAAAAGCTATGAAGAACTCAGCCGTTATATGCAGATAATTTACTATACGGTGCCACGGTTGAAGCAATACCTTAGCAAAGCTGAAGGATTCGATTAATTTCATCAACCAAGTAGTACGACCTGATCATTTTTAAATTATTGGATCTTAATCGGTGAAGACTTGACAGCTGCGGTGAAACTATTTCTGGATTACGACCAGTTTTAGCGAAAGCACTGAGTATTGAATTAATCCACAATTCGGTACTGATTTATTCTACAAGTTGGCAAAGCGTGAAGGCGAAATTATTGATGCGGAGACTGAGCGAGAGTGGGTTGATATAAGTATCAATTCCTAACCCAGGCGTATACGGCTTTTTCGGAATTAGTAAATTATTTTTATGGATTTTCAGAGGGTAAATATCAAATATCAGCCGTCGGAATCGAAAATTCTCAGCACCTCGCCGTTTTCACTGTTGCGGACATTGGGACGTGATTATAAATGAATCAAAAGTGCCGCCAGTGAAGACTTGCGATACTTAGTGGCGCAGCCGAAAAATTAATAAACAACGGAGCGTGATTCGCAAATGTGAAGGATTATTACCAAGAGCAATTTTCTCACTGCGGAATGCAGATGAAGATGATCGATCTGATGGATGCGGAGCTGATGTCTTTAAGTTTGATATCAAGATGGTTTTGGATTATCACTAGCGTCAAAGATGCGATTGACGAGACTCTGCAAAGAGGCTGACACGATGGGGGCGTTTCTGGCGATTGGTGAATTGGTTTCTGAGATTGCCGCAAGCATCGGGCGCAAGAGTCGAGTTACCATTAATTCTAGAATTTACGCAAAATTTTTAAGAAAGCAAACTCGTTAAGGTGATCTGAAAATCTAAAATTTATAGTAAACTATGGCTCTGAAATTTCGACCGAAAAATTCAAAAATTATGATTAATTCAAACCCGGATTCTGACCGAAAAATTCAAAAATACCGTGTAATTGAAGTTCTGAAAAATTTGTAAAACAGGACGCTTCTCGTCTCTTTTTCTGAAAATATGCTATAATATACAAAAATATTTTACTAATTCTGCATGGAGAAAAATATGGCAGTTAAAAAGAAAAAGATTGTGATTTCTAAATTGAATCGTAATAATAATCACAAAGCACAGCGAAAAAGCGCAAGCATTAACAATAAGAAAAATAACCTCTGATGAGGTTATTTTTCTGGCTGGGACGAGGACAAAAATGTTGTAAACTTCAAACAAGAAGAGACTGTCGGAGTTCTAAAAACTTCTTAAGGCTTAATCAAAAACTACATTAATCTAGATAGGGCTTTGTCACTAAAAATATCCTCGAAGGTCCTGGCAAGCGTCCGCCTTGGATGATTTCGCCGTTATCGACAAAATCATCACCACAGGTGAGCTCGCCATCGTCGAGATTACAGCTGTTAAGGTTATATTCATTGAGATCGCAGACTGCGGCGGGCGCAGTGGGGCCTGGGTCAAAAGTGAAATCATCGTAATCCGAATCATAGAGTACTTCAGATTTTCTGATTTGTGAGGCGTAATCTGAGTCTAGTTGCATATCGTTGCTCTGTATGGCGTGATCGGATTCTAATTCAGCGTCGCTAATCTGCGAAACATAATCGGCGAAATTTTGATTTTCTTCGTTCATTATTTTCATTATAACCTAGATTTTCTGGGTATGGCGGAAATAAAAAAGAACCGGGCAGTTCGTTTTTGTCGATTTTATGAAAGAAAAAGAGCCGACCGGCTCGATTTAACTTGGTACACCTGGGGATTCTGAACCCACGACCCTCTGTTCCGAAGACAGATGCTCTAATCCGCTGAGCTACGGGTGCAGGTGAGGAGAAAGAAAGAATTTATTCTTTCTTTTGACGAACGCAGCATCCGAACCGCCGTAGGTGGTACGGGTGCAAACGAAGAGAAATAAAATAGATTTATCTATTTTATTTCGATGAGTGCCGCGCCCGAATGGCGAGACCATACGGGTGCAAACGAAGAGATATAAAATAGATTTATTTATTTCCCTCTTTAATTTTTACCATAGAATAAAAATACGCCGAGAAATTCTCGGCGTACCATAGTTTTCAAAGGGTACTAATAAATTGGTTAATTGCTTAGGTTAGAATTTGAAGTAAGATCCGAAGCTTAGAAACTTCCTTGAAGGCGGCTGCGATATGCCCTAAGGGGATATATTTAATTTTGCAGCCAGAAAAAGTTGTTCATTTTCAAGCTCTTGATTTTGCAATTCTTCGACGTCCTCGATAAGAGTTGCCATCGGTTTCATACATTTAAAAATTCTTGATATCTTTGTTCAGCGAGCAGCATGCGCTTATTCTTGAGGTCGTTCTGGAAAGCTTTCACCAAAACATGGTCAATTTTTCTCAATCTGATTACAAAATTCATTAACCAGACCCCAGAATTCTCTGGCGGCGCTCTTCGGTACTTCTAACATATTTCAGGAACATCGGTTGACGAATTAAGCAGTTGATGCTCGAATAGATACTCGTTAAGGCGTTCTCAACCTTGTTGTAACAATCAATCACATCCTTTTAGTCGGCGAATGTTGCCGGTATCAATCCAGCGGCGTTTGAAAAATTGGCAAGACTCGGTCGTGAGCGTAATGTAGGTAATGTCATTAACGATTTGCTCGGACAGACGGAAGAGTTGATCTTGGTCGAGAATGAGTTTTTCTGACCATTAGTTGCGGCTTTCTTCCTCTGGTTTTTCAATAATTTTTCTTCCAGCGGGCATCTGTTATGCCATTTATTTTTTCGCGATTAATATTGAAGTCGTTGACATACACTCGATACTTTTCAGTACGTTCTTGTGTTCGAGAAAAATTTTTCTCCACGTACCCAGTGTGTTACAAAAAGTGATCCGGCCATTAAGGTAATTCCCTCGATCCATATTTCCCTCCTTTGAAAAATGTAAAAGTTCCATCTACGACGCGTATAGAAAAAATCTACAGGTTGTAGTAAGGTGATTATAGTATATTTGGGGAAAATAAAGAGGTGGGTACTTTTATTTTCCTTCTGGACGAAATGCGCAAAAATGATAAAATAACAAATGAGTCGGGCCGGTAGCTCAGCTGGTTAGGAGCACGAGCCTCTTGCTTGGTGTCGTGGGTCTGAGTCCCACCCGGCTCACCATCAAGGGAATTTGCGAAAAACTCAGATTCAAAAATGAATTATATGGTGATTTACATATGTAAATCACCCTTTTTATGCATCAATTTTGAGATTCAAAAACCATACCTAGTACTAGAATCGACTAAATCTCCTTTTCAGCCCATTGTTTATTTTAATACAAACAAGCAGTCACTTAAGAAGAAAATGATACTAGTGGTAATTACCTGAATAGTAGCATGACTCATTCTATCTCTACAATTTTTGATGCGGTATCGTAGATGAAAATTAACAATATCACCCGTATTTATTAGGTCAATTGCCCCTCAGAATAGCTCCAATTGGCACAACATACCATTCACTCGGAGAGTATTCTCACCACTTTTATCCGTAATTGAAAGATCCACTTATGCGTCAGCAAAAACCTATGAATGATGGATTCAACTTTTTGGTATTATATTCCTCCAGTAATCTATATTTTTCAATTATTTTCTACCGGCGACATAAGATACGTAGGGTCGTTTTCCGCATTAGCAATACGTCTTTTTCAACGGTATCTTCTGTCATCCCGATTTTATAAAGATCTTTTATATCCTGAATTGCCGTATTGTCACTTTTTGATCTAAGTACATAGATATAGCCTCACCGCATTATTCTTATTTTCTTCGAAGTGCTGAATATTGTCTACCACCACGAAGCCTGATGGTTCGTATAATCTTGAGCAAGTGATCTTCTAAAACATTTTTGACATTGTCCTGTTTTCAAAAATAACTAGCATTCTTTGTTGAGAATATCCGCCCGCTTTTTCTCTCGATCTTCACCAAAAATTAACAACATAACACATCTGTCCTCTCGTACACATAGAAATTCTCCGGCTTGAGTTGTGAGATGGTAGTAAATTTACTAAATGTCCTTTGTTTTTAATAAAAAGATTTTGTTCATTCTAAATAATTCTCATATGTACCTTTCAAAATCCGGACATCTTTACCCCTTTCTGCTGGAGTCCATCCATTTTCAACTACACGTTTTTGTCCATTATTTGGCAATTTACCCTACATTGAAGATACTCATCAGAGAGCTGAATAAATCACTATCCTCAGCAAATAATTCCTCGAGTGAATCTGGAGCTTTTTCAGTCTCCAGTAAGCCAAATTCATCATAGTCATTTAACGCTCTAATTTTTCTTTTTATCTATTTTAATTACATTAGCATATGACTCGAGCATGGCTCACTAATGTCGTCGGATTGTTCATTAGGAGTACGACTATTCTTGCGCACAAAAATCATTTATTTGCTCGAATGAACTGACTAGGCGTTCGTCCTTAGTAATTACATGTTTCTTCGGAGCCGGCTTAAAAAGTTCAGAATCAGGGCCTTCGAACACCCGGAAAGTTGGTCAAAATAGTCCATTAGGATTCACCTGGCGATTCTATGTGCTTTTTCACGCTCATATTTCGCCCCTTTGAGCTGTCAAAAATACCTGAGCTTGAGCGAGAATTTTCTCATTGTTGTCATCGGCACTGAGCGATGGATATTTACCATTATGAGCAACAATAAATGCCTTGATTTGAGGAACCACGTAGCGCATCCCTCTACACGCATGTCGATTCTACCACCGGCGATAGTGTCTTGGATAATCTTAAATGTATCGGCGCCAACCTTTTTGAAATAACTTCAAATGCATGATGAAATGGATTGATAGGAATCGATGGAGATTTTATGTCAAGCTCGTCAATCTTTACGAAGCGATTAGCGAGCTTCCAAGAATTTAATATTACCATCGCTATCTTTAACTGGTTCAGCCACCTTTAGTGGCAAGGTTAGCGGAAAGATATTGCCTTACAATTTCCGGTTTCTTCATCGGTTAGGCCTGGATTTCTTTTCGCGAATAATCTCACTCTGGAGATGTTTGCTATAGCGACCAGTAATATTCTGCGCAGCAGCTTTCTCGACGCGAGAATCTTGCAATACAGCTGCAGTAAGATCTTCTAGATCACTTGCAATAATTTGTTTAACCTTTGGGGTCTTCGGTGTAGCAAGACCATTAATCGTATTCTCACCAGGTTTAAGTGAACGAGGCTCACGTGGCTTTGGCGTAAATGTAAATGTTGGCGCAAGCACCTGCTCCATGAGAAGAGAAACTGTACTGGCCTTAAGCATGCTATTTACGGCAATTACAATATCGTCATTAGTGCCGTTTGGCTGAACGATTAGGGTTTGTAACTGAGCATGCTTCTTTGTTGTAGCTGTCGCGAGTGCAGCGGCCAATAATCTGGACGATTTCAGTTAGCGATGATCGATAACCCTACGGTGAGTGCATGCTCGCAGTATGGCCAGTCAAAGCCTTCCTTTGCCATACCTAACGCAACAATAATATCAATGCCAGCAATATCATTGCGAGCTACGCTTGTCAGGTAGTTCACCAACTTTCTTGCGGTATTCTGGCTCATCTCTCACCAAATTAGCCACTTTGAGTATTCTGCCGTCTGTAGTTTCAATATAGTCTCACATTATTCTCGTCTTTATGATCCCAGCGACCAATAATATCGTAAATATTCTGCACTTCTTCGAGTTTGCTCTTCTGAGTAGACTCTTTTGAATTAACATTCGGAATATGGATGATTGTCTTTTGCGGGTGTCGAGTACAGCATCAAGTGCGCCTTTTATACAGATAACTACCAGTATAGAAATGATAACCAATACCCAATGTCTTTTAGGTATGTATAGCCGTTTAACCGCTCTAGTATGTATATGTGACCTTATCGAATTCCTTCTTCGTCTTCAGGAGTAAGAATTGGTACAGTATCGCCAATGAAAATAAGATCCGGTCATTGCAAGATATGCGCATTTGAACCATGCATTACGTCCCTGAAGAAGCTGGACCAAGACGGCTATTCTCGGAGACTGAAGCGTGATGAAACTCATCGATTGCAAGCAGACAATCTTGAAATTTACTTGGCGGCAATTCTTCGAATGCAAAACGAAGTGTGGCATGCGTACATAGAAGAATTTCGTCATCGCCATCCATAAAAACGTAAGAATGCACCAACTTTGCTCTGATCATCTCAATCCATCATCGGTACAAAGATTATTACGGTCATCAATATGCCAGTTCGTAGAAGCCGGTGGCCGTTAGATCCGTGTCGGAGAACGATGCGCCAATTGCGCGTTCTGGTACCGCGATAAATAGCTTTCTTGATACCTGGTTGTGGAGCTTATCTAGTGCAATAAACATCAAGGCACGTGACTTACCAGAGGCAGGTGGTGCTTTAATAAGCAATTTTGGACTAGTGCGCTTATCATATGCTCGTTTCTGCATTTCACGCATACCAAGCTCATCTACCTTAGTACTATCTCCGGTAGAATTATATGCCACACTTACGATATTGATCGTATCAGGGCTGGTTTTTCCAGCATCAGAATCCAGCTCGGTTTGGTGGTCTCTATAAATGTAGCGTTTTTCCGTAATTATTATCTCCATAGGGGAGAAGAATATTGAGCGCCAAAAGCTCTCGATGATATTATACGCGCCGCGGTCTGTATAACCAGTCCAGCACTTAATGTCGTTAATATCAACAATAGGTTTTTCTTGGAGCTCAAAAACAATCTTATCAATAATCTCGACGGAAGTCTTATTCATATTTATAATATTATCTTCCATGTAAATAATTCCTTTTTACTTATGAACATTTTAGCACAGAATATAAACAAATTCAATACAAATATGAATAAACCACTCACGGCCAGTCATTTCATATAATTTGAATAGCGCAGTGAGCCTTGTTTCCGTCATTTTGAAACGGAGTCGACCCGTAGAGCTTATCTACTAGTATATCATTTCTCTTCATGAGCTCGTCTTAGGTCATCTGGCATTTTGTCCGGGTCATACATATCGGCTAACGTTAGCTCCGGATGGTTTGCCCTGGCAACATAAGATAGCGCGTGCAGATTGATTCAGCTTTTTCTTTTGCGTTGTTAGAGGGGGCATGGGAAAGTGTTATATCCAAGCGTGGAAGAATAGCGGTAATCGGTCTTAGCTTTTCCACATACAGTCTTGATCCATGCCATATGCATTTTTGATTCAAGCAATGCAAACAACCATGGTTCGGTTTGTATATAGCAAACGCAGCGTCAGAGATAATAATTGAACCATCAAGCAATCCCATTGGAATGTATTCTCGCCTTCTGACGACACTTTTGGTACTATGATCGCAGTGGCATTTTTATAACTTATCTCGTACAAAAACGATACGGTTTATCGGCGAGCTTTTTGTGCTTGCTGCTTTACTTTTTGAGCGTTCCTCGCGCACGATTTCGAACCTATCATGAAGATTAGTCATTTTATCCGCTTTCCAGAATATTGTTTATCTTCGACCCAAATACAGTATCGATTTTTTACTCATTAATGTAGTCTTCGGCACCCATATATACGCGAATATATTTTTCCGCAATCGGTGAACTTGATAGAATCTCGTCTCTCTCCTCTTTTCGTAAGCACAAGCGCTTTTTGATCTTGGCATTGAGCCAAAAGTCATTTCCGGGAAATCATCTGAAAGTATTTTTGACCGCCTATATACGATTAAGTCGTCGCCTGGTATTAGATATGGACTAATATGCTCAACACGCTCTGCAGTCTCACAATTATAGATAACTTTATTTTGGCTTGAACGATTTTGTAAACCAAGAACTATAACAGTAACGCCTGCTTGATTTTTCGCATTATTACTCCATTTTAAAGGACTGCCAGGCAAAACCAATCTCTATATTTTTATCAAATATTTTTAGGAAACATAAGGCCGACATGTTCGCCTTGACAAACTGAATTGGTGGATACGAATGCTAATCTTGCATTTGTATTTGATATGTAGCGTGCTCCCTTAATAAAACCAAATTGCAATATAGTCAGCATTTCCAGATATTTTTGTCATCTTTAAAGTATGTCTTAAAAATCATCCTCTGAAACTGAGTTTGCTTATCGGCTCCTTTTATATGGAGGATTGCCAATTACATATATTTCTTCAATACTATTATTCGGACAAATATCATTCCAATCTACTCGAGCCGAGTTTTTCTAAAGATAGTTGGTATATCGATTAGTGGAATGATGGATAACTTTTGCCAAACTCTTTTTCAAACTCAATATTCATTTGATGAGCAGCAATATACATTGAGAGAACTGCCAACTCGCGCGGAAAATCTTCAAGCTCTACACCAAAGAAGTGATTTAACTTAATCTGTGAATTCAACCCTCACACCTAATATGCCGTGTCTTAATTCAACAATACGGCGAATAATATCATGTTCTAGCTCACGCATGTACGAAATAATTAAAAAGTTACCGCTCTCCACAGGCGGGATCAAAAACTTTAATTTTTGGATATTCTAATCAATAATTTGAAGAGCTTACTCTGATCGTCGAATGCCTTATCAAACTCCTCATGCAATTCATCCATGAATAGTGGATTGATAACCTTTAGGATATTTGGAACACTGGTAATCCATCCCATTCTCATCACGCCTCGTTTCATCTACGATACCCCTGAAAAATTGTACCGAAAAATATCTGGATTAACACCGCTCCAGTCCAAATCACCGCAGAGAATTAGAATGTGGCGAGTCTGTTGGCGAGAATTTAGGTATAGCAATATTGTGTTCTTTGGCATCGAATAATGATCCGTTTACGTATGGAAATTCAGAATATGGCGTTGTCATCCCACTTTTGTCCTCAGAATCTAGCGATTTGAATAATTCCTCAAGGAATAAATTAAGGTCTGAACCATCAGTTTCGTGTATTCCTTTGATGGAGTTCGTAAATTGTTTTCGATCTTGAAAAAGTCCTGTATCTTCTGCAAAAAGCAGAAGAGTAAGCGACTAAAGAATACATTCAAATCGTGTCTAAACTCTACTGGGCTTGCTTGAAAATCATCAATGTTCTCGCGTTCTATTTCATCGTAAAGGTCTTTCATCTTATCGGCCGCACGTCGATCGGCTACTGATTCGTCAGCACTACCCTCGTTGATTTCGTTGCCGGTCCATCCGTAGAAAAATGCAACTCTCATTATCGATATCTTTTATCTCGATATCTCAGAGTGGTGTGTTTTATAGTATCTTTCGCAACGATATGGTGGAGATCTGTGGCGATAATATAGCGTGGCTCATAGCGACCAGAAAGAGGTTCGAGGTCCATTTCTTCGACTTTTTTTCTTCGAGTGAGGTTCCTTGGGGAAATACTTTGAAGTACAATACGCCTTTTGAAGAAGAGCATCGGTATCTGTAGCTTTATTGATCGTTCCGGCCTGTAATTGGTTAATAGTCGAAGCGGCGCGACCATAAGCCGCCATTAGTTCAAAAATGAAATCTTTAGTATATGAATTTCGGTTGGCAATTTCAGCTACGTTGCGCTTGGACTTGACTCAAAGGTGTATTTGGCCACGGTAATCCTCAACAAATTATAAATATCTCTATTATAGATAATATCATACAGGTAGTTTATGTGACCATAGATGACGTATTCCACAATACTATTTGTAGTGGGTCAAAAATTCCATCGCTATTTTTTTACGAAATAATTTCCAGAATCTGATTATGATCATGTAAATACCGTCTGTTAATTATATAGTAGAATGTTTTGATTTAATTTTTCCCCATATCGACTACTATCTTCCGACTCAACCCAGAATGAGGGCCTGTAAACATACTATTTGCTGATAAAAACTTTAGGCTATTACATTATTTACATCATTACTATTTATATATATGAAATATACATAAAGAAACGACTCCATTAATTTTATAGACTTAAATCTGCCGTTAATCTCGAATAAAAATCTTTCAAGCTGCTGAGCAGTTATTAGTATTGAATCGCTGAATTTAGTCTTCCTGAATAGGTGATGTTTTTATTTTTATTAATTACCCCAGCTAGTCAAGCAATGATGTCTGGTCGCTACGGAAGACGCTTAAATCAAATTTATCAGCAGTTATTACTTGGGTATTTAGTTTGCCATTATTGATTAGTTTATAACAGTATTTCACTAAAGTAGATTTATCCTCGGTGGCAATAAAAATCTATTTCATTATTAGCGCATTGGGCAAGGATTTTCATATCGTCTTTTGTGGCTTTTCTCGTGTTTTTTCTCGCGATCACCGCTTAAAAGACTTTGCAAAATCTCCAGCGACAATTCCGTCTCCAACATTAAAAACCACACGGTATAAAACAATTTGTTTTTAATATATCCTGAATGTCTCCTTTTTGCTGATATTCAGATATTACAATCGTTGATAAATACATATCAATCGAATTATTAATAAAAATATTGATAATATCTTTTTGCATTTTCATGGTTTTTCTAGAGCTATCAAAAATAGTAATAAGAAAAACTAGTATCTATAAAAACCGCTTGTTTAGACTTTTTGGGCATAATTCCCTCGCACGTTTTCTATCCACGCCAAAACATCCGGAACATCTGCCCACGAATTCCGAACTTTTTGATATTTCATTAAATCGTTTTTCGTCGAATTTGGGGTCATATTCCACAAAAATCCAAGAGACGTTCGTTTCGGTATTTTTAGTTTCAAATTCTGTTCAGCCATAACCCTTATAAGCTGTTTACGGTATACACGATTAATTTCGTCTTTTTCAATCTGTTTCGAATCAGCATTTAATACAATTGTATCGCCATTTTCCAATACTAAATGAACGTTTGTTTTTGTTTTTACCACCTATGTCGACTATCATACCATACATATATGTCTCTGTTAGAACCCACTGATCTGTTCTTATTGTTTTATAGTCGGTTTCTTTTTGATATCACTAACTCATCATAACGATTATCGATGTTAATGTGCTCTTTATCGGAAATTGTATAAATTCTATTCTCGTCTTTTTGAGCTTTTAATCTGTAAATCTTAATTATTCTTGCACGAATTGGATCGATATTATCTAGGACTCCCTGTCTTCTTTACTATTCGATAATCACTTATTGCACTTTTGTGTAACTGGTGAAGCTGGTGCTACAATCGCAAAAGAGCCTTTTTTTAATTGAGACTGACACTCACCTGTCGATTTTGCTTTACCATAAATAAAGCGATTCATTGCATCGGCTAATTCGATTATCAGCTTTCAATGGAACATTCTCCGGCGTAACCTGTACTCCATCTATTGTATCTTTTACAGAAAAAGTAAAGCCTATCATCTCTCCATGTTTCTATATTATCATAATTTTTAAAAGTAACTTTACATAATTGGTATTATCCTCCTTTCAGTCTTCTCTATTATTATTGTTTTAAGTTCATTCGGTCCCAGTAGGGCCAATGTTCCCCAAAAAGTCGAATATATTTACCTACATATCTATACCTCATAATTCGGATACCATTGGGATGATGGTTGATTTTTAGATATAACTTTGATCTTAGCTTTTACACTTAAGATAATCCAGGTACCAGTCCACAATCATACATAACCGAACAATTATCACTATTCTGTTTTTTACTTCTATAAAAAAATTCATCGCTCAAAAATACTGTTTTTTAAGTCGTGCCTGAAGAGAGGTATAATTTTACTATAATATAAGAAAGGTAACAGTAATAATGTCTGGAGACTATAATTGCAAAAATACTTCAAACGGTTTTTATGATATTGTTTTTAGCTTTAGTATCTGGCATTGCGTCTAGCTTATTAACGACCGCATTATTGAAACATTTTTGACAAGGAAAAAGCAAAGAAGGTTCTTCTAAATAATAATCGTTTTTATGGAGAGTATTGAAGAGTCGCATTTGTTTGCTCGTCTTTTTCTCGTAAGTGCAAAGCCAATTCTACACTATTTTTGGTGACATAGAATGGTTCCATTTTCCTGGAAAAATTCAACATAGACAAAAATAAATTTTTGAAGGATAAAAAAATGCCAAAAAGATATTTTTGAAAAATTTCTAGAGCAAAATAAATACGAAATAGAAAACTATTCTTGATGTTATTACATCCGAGAAAAACGACGTGATTTATGAAAACAATTAATAAGAGCCTAGGGATTTCTTTTGATCAAGATTTATGTAATATATCTGATAATCTAAAAATCGCTCCCATAATTTTTATTGATAATGATTCCAAATTAAATATTAATAAATTGTTGGAATATAAAAATTTATCATTGATTTATTCTAGACTTTTTGATATCTTCGCATACATTAGCTATTTATTTGACTTATACGCATTCCTGGGGATTGAAAACAAATTAAATCGTGATTTTGATATTAGCCAAGAGATTATAAATAAAAAGTTAACAATTCACCTTTCAGCTAATCTCAATATTACCATGTATATATAGACATTTCAGGTGGCTATCAACGAATATAGCCTCAGCCAAAACAGACACTACTATTTTATCTCTCCCCAATCTTAAAAATTATTTGAACGGTCTTACGGATTGGTGTTGTTGCACGAATTTTCGTTTGACAATTACTATAGTAAGTTTCCAATATTATTTACATCTTTAATTCGCATTATATCCAAAAAAATCTAGTTAATAAAACTTCTTTTCCAGAATGATTCCCTTGCGATAATATATTCGTCCGACGCGTCATCGGTGAAAGTCCCAGAATGGAATATTGAAAAATTTTTCTTGAATATATCTCAAACCTTTTTCTTCGACCAATTACTTAAGTTTTTTTGTTTGGGTATTTATTATTCTCTTTTTCGTTCTTATCATATGCACTTTTCAAATAAACTTTCCTAAACTTTATAATACTCAATAGATTTATCTTTACTTTATATTATTTTTAGCTTTCGAATAGAATTTCCATTAATTGCATCCGTAATAACTTTTAGCTATTTCCGATTTGGTCATTGATTCGAATCTACCAATTCTCGCTAATGGAATCCTGGCTTCCTTAAACATCCGTTCTATTTCCGCATCACGCTCTATGCGGTCAGGTTTACTATGGGTAGAATCGTCTAATTCAATAACACAAATAACTTTATAACTTTCTTTACCGATTAATACAAAATCGACTGATTTGCCATTAATATGGCGAAATGCTGCATTCCAGTTTTTGGCCTTTTTACTCTATAATCAAGTAAAGCTGAAAGATGCACTTGTGGCACAACAAACCATTTTGAGCTAAATATCTCATTTAAGGTCTTAAAACACTCATTTTCGCGCGAGGTCATAACATATGGTTTTGCATAATAGCGATACTGTGCTTTTTGATTTGATCGTTATTCTCATCTGAGTCTGGTACTAGCTTGATTTTTGCCTATACCTTTTTAAAAATATACGCTATTCCAATAAGCATGATTATAACTATTGACCAACTTAATATATGATTAACTCCCTCTCCCATTTTTATTTCTAAATTAAACCTTTTTAGTTAATTTACTATCTAATGTAATTATATATTAAATATAGTAGTCTATGATTATTTAAAAACACTATGTAGGTTAATACTGATACGGCACCACATACAACATTCACAACCTATGCAACATTTCATTAGGAGTTCTATAACCTATACCTAAATGTATACGTTTATGGTTATAAAAAGTCAATATAGTAAGTATTTTATTATCCATAGACTTTAGTGGTTCAGTCTCCAGATAATAATTTCCAGTACACTCTTCTTTGTATTGTGCGGTTAAATCTCTCAATGTGTGCATTATCATTAGGTCTACCTAGTCTCGTATGGCGGATCTTAATACCTTTTAGTCTCTAATCTAGTTTCAAAGTATCTCGCAAATTCTAAACCATTATCACTTTGTACTGTCTTGAAGTTAAAGCCAAAATATTGCTCCGCCTCTAGAATAGTGTTTAACGAATGAATAGGTTTTAATTCTTTATAAACTCTAGCGTATGCCATTCTGCTATACAGGTCCACCACGGTGTAAATGTAACGCTTTTGTTTGCTAATTGGATTAAACAAAATGAATTGTATCAATCTCAATTAAATCTCCTGGACTAAGTATTTTAGGCCTAGGAATACCCTTTATATTCTCGATTGCGATGATATTTCTGTTCAGCCATTCTATGGTGGCGCTTTCAATATCCTACGCACACTAGATAGACTAATACTAATGCATAGGATCTTATTGATATAGTGCCATACCACCTCAGCACAACGCTTCATCTGGTCTCTAACATCGAGTACTAACTGAACCAAGTCTTCCGCTAATGTATGCGGGTGTTTAGGTGAAGACGATTCGCTTTCTATTTTCCATTTACAAATTTCGTACTTATATGGAGAAACTCCGAGGCATTGTCTTCTCACGGCATTGGTGAATTGGATATGGCTGTTTAGTTTTTCCACTTTTGATGCCATCTCCAAACAGTACTTCTATGTACACCAAAACGATCCGCTATTGATTCTACTGGCTTTTTCTCCACAACCAGCATTTTTTATGGCTTTTCCTCTTGCAATTTCTATATTCTTACCATAGTACAATATGACATAGGTAGATTCTCCTTTTATTAAGTGATATTGATTTAAGTATAGAATCTACCTTTTTGATGGCAATATTTTTACCAATCTATGTTGCAAAGGTTGTGAGTTAATACGGCACCATTGACCCTGCTAGTGTTTATCAGTATAATATTTTCATAAATGTCAAGTAGTACGAATATCTCTATTCGAGACTTAGCGGGCCTACTGTTTAGACTACTCTAGACTAGTATCGGGCAACGCTACCCTTTCTCGCGGTCCGCGAATTGAATTAGGTAAAGACGTAGTAGATATTAGTAATCTTATTTCCGGAGATCATTCTCAAGATGACGACATATTCTTTGAATTTAAGCTAATCACCTCAATCAAACATGATGGGTCTATGCCCGATGGACTTAAGACTCCGGAGCAAAAAGAGGCCGAAAAGCGACTCAAAAGAGACAAAGAGATTCTTGAAGTTTTTGACAGATATTAATAACAAGATTAAGACCCAGGAGTATACCAAAAATATTATTCTTGAAACTGGGATAGTTAAATTTAATACTCGTCGTGTAGAAAAATTCTTTTTAGTCGAAAAACTACTTCTGATATTCCAGAAAACATAAAAACTGCTCTATTTCAAATTCCGGTGACCATCGACTTACACCCGCAAAAAGACGTCGTCGATGTAAAGATAACTGTAACTAGCCCATATATAAAATTTGCTATTGAACCGCTTAATAATTTCCTAAAACAGCAATACTACGACGAGATATTTGAGCTAACCACGTCTTATGATGCCGAAGAGAAAAACGCTCTCCTGTATCTAAGAAAAACTCTAGAAGATATATGGGCGACTATTCGAACCAAGTTATCACTTATGGACGCGACGGATGTTTATGACTCTCAGATTTATCTTTCTGCACTATTAGGCTTTTCAGCAAAGACAAATTACTTCCTAGCAGAAGACTTAAACCTCTTAGCGAATATAGATGATTCAGATATGGAGAAATCATCATTGGGTGCCTGGTCTTCAGATGAAAACATGAATGAGCAGTATGATGTATTTGATGACGGTCGCACAGAAATATTTTTCCCTTCCAATATGATAAGTATCAGCTAAAAAGTTCTTGGAATTATTGACAATAAAGCATCGATCATTGAAGGTCCGCCAGGAACAGGCAAGTCACAGACTATTGCTAATATTCTCTGTCACTTGGCGGCAACCGGTAAAAAGTTCTATCTCGTCAGCCAAAAAGATCAGGCGGTTAGAGGAGTGAAGGACAAATTAAAGTCACTAGATATTCCGTTTCTCTTGGTTATATCCCAGATCGCACCTCGAGGTTATACACTGAAGAAGATGAGAAAGACAGTGCCGTTAACACCCTAAAGAGTTTTCAGAAGACATTTATTAAAGAAGCCATAAGTGACCAGAAGGAGCCTTTTGCGTTTAATTAGTAATGAGCAAAAAGATTTTTTTCTGATGGAATAAACGATGAGCGTAATTTATTTGATTATTATACACAACGAAGAGCGTTAGATTATATTAGCTTATATGCAACGTTAGGTGTAACTCGAGAATGGTGGAAAAGATACGATCAACTATGGAACCAAGCGAATCAGCTTACGAGCCTCGTTAAAAATTACCAAAAGAACAACCTGGCATTTATAAAGAAAGAGGCGTCTGCGTTGAGAGGAATAAACGTAGACTGTAATGTCGTAAATGACTTTTTGTCTCAGATAATTAATGAATTTAATGAAATAGTTCCGGAAAAGGTCTGGCACATTAAAAAGCTCTTTTTATCCATAATAAAATGAACAGTGCACTCAAAAAGACACGGAAAAACTATTATTCAAGAAATCTACCTGCAAGCAGAGAATATTGTTTTTCAGAATAAACAAAAGTCTGCAAGACTAAAAGATCTGCAGGAACTAAAAACTATTTCAAAAATCGTGCTGCTGCGGAAAAAGTGTCGGTACTCAAGACCGAGCTATTGGGGATGCTAGCTAAAAAAAGGTATGAGCCAGGAACAAGCCGATAATCTACGTAATATTATTACGCAAAAAGGACTAGAGGATGTCTTTTCTGATACAGAGGAATATATAAGCCTCTACGGAAGAAATAAATAATATCGAATACTTCTCAGCCAATGAGATAAATCAGGAAATTAAGGAACTCAGAAATACTACAAAACCAATGTTTGCAATTACATCTCGCAATCGGATTTCTGAAAACAAATAGACGCAGTGAATTCCTCAGAAGAGCACCAAGGCTATACTGAATCGGGTGGCAAATAGTTTATCTAAGGGGAGAAAAGCATATAAAAACATCTCGATAAATTAAAGAATGGTGAAGATGGCCCCTGATAACTTTAGGGCTATGTCCGAGGCTATTCCTATATGGATGATCAGTTTGAAGATGTTAACCGCATTATCCCGATGGTTGCAAATGCTTTTGATTATGTAATACTCGATGAGGCCTCACAGTGTAACTTGGCATATTCATTGCCTGTGATGTATCGTGCCAGGCACACCGTTTTCTTTGGTGATAGCCTACAGATGAGAGATACGAACACCTTTGTTTTAAATCTAATCAGCAGTTAGAAGCAATAGCAAAAAAAGAATAAGATTAGCGAATATTACCAAATTAAAGCCACAGAAGACTCCGTAAAGTCTGTTATGGATATTGCGACGCTCGTTGTTTTCGAAAACTGCTGTTCTTCGCTATCATTATCGCTCACCTAAAGAACTAATCGGTTTCTCTAATGAAAACTTCTATAAAGCAGTTGGGCGCTCTCTGGAGGTAGTAAACGATAATATTCTTACATATGAAAGACACTAATCGCGTATTAATAAATCATGTAATCGAAGCACCGAATGAAAATGAAGATTCTGGAAAGCGTAATTATGCGGAAGTTAAATATATCAAGGACTTAATCAAAGAGCTAAAAAGTAACCCTAAGACTAAAAGATAAATCGATTGCCGTCTTAACGTTCTTTAACGAGCAGGCAGAATTACTTCGCCAATCCATTGAAGATGAAGATGTTAAAGTCTCTATTATCGAGGGTATTCAGGGCGACGAGCGCGATATTATTATTTTACTCATTTGTCATTAGGGACCCAAGCGAGAAAAACGCTACATTGCTCTTTACTGGTGAAGGAGGAGATATTCGTAAAAGGAGCGCTGAGGGTCGCGTAAATGTTGCATTTAGTCGCGCAAGACTCCAGGTTCATTGCGTAACCTCACTGAAACCAGAGTTGTGGCCGGAAGGAATCTGGATTAAAAAGTATCTTGAATATGTCGACAAGAATGGCATTCCTGAAATACATAATGACCCCAAGTAGGCAGATATTTGATTCTGACTTTGAGGAAGAGGTATTTAAAAAGATAGCAGCATCCTTAGATAACCGCAGCTACTCTATGGAGACTCAAGTTAAGTCATGTGGGTTTCGTATTGATTTGGTGATTAGTAATAAGAAAAACGCCAAGAAACTAGCAATAGAATGTGACGGCCCAACGCATTTTGAGAATGGTGATGGTCAAGTATATGTTAAAGATGACTGGGAACGTCAGATGGTGCTAGAAACTGCTGGATGGCACTTTTATCGCATCTCATATTTTGATTGGATGGAAGAACGCGATGAAACGCTTAGAGATACTCTAAAATATATTCATGATTATCTTGACGACGACTCAAAACATTCCGTTGTCGACTCCTAATTCAGTAAAGATGCTACGCGCTAATAGAATCATACCGGAAGAAGAAAAACGAAATATATATGTAACCCATTTCGAGAATAGTAGTGAAAAAAACTATTACATCCCCGGCTACGCAAGCCAATAATACCGCATCTATTGCAACTCAGGTCAATCAATCTGAATTTGAGCAGTATCTTCGCCGCCATAACGGAAGTACCATAACGATACGATATCAGTCCACTCGCAAGGACAGTGCCAGTAAATGGCGACATATACCTATGGAAAAATATGATTCTGTCTATATATATGCTCGTCACGAGGATGGTTATTTCATTCGCTACAGACGCGACAGAGTAGTTGAATATAAATAGATATATTTTTGCCGATTATATTCAATCGTTGTCATCCCGTATCTTGAAAAATTTTTTTCTAGGATTTGCTACAATTAATGTAATTAATATTTCTGTAACCCGAATCTCAATGAGGTTTTTGTGCAAAAATATTTTTAATATTAACTTATCTACTTAAGGATTAAATGAATAAACAAGAACAAGAGCGTCGTGCGAAGTTGATGCGGATGCAAGCCGAGCGTTTGCCGGAAATCAAACGCCGTTTTGAGGAAAAATCAGAACTGCAGCCACTTCGAGAATACTGAGGAAAACCAGTAGAAAACTGGTGCCGCGGTAATCTTCGAACAGGCGCAAAACGTAATTTTAACAGCAACTTCAAACCTGGTGGCAAAAGATTTTCGTGGTAAAAATCAGACCGCGCAAACGGCGCAAACAATCCAAACAATTCTGACAACCAAAAATCTCGCAATAATCGCCAGAATAAAAAAACAACAAAAAGCGTGGTAATCAAGGTAACGCCGCCGAAAATAACACCGCAGCTAACGACAATGATTCTCGCAAGGTGAATCTTTCGGTTTCTGACTCGTCGTGGTGAAATGGTGCATCACCAGCGCATGCTTTCACAAGACGTGAATGCGCAGGCGACCCAGCACATCATCGGTGTCCAGTAAACAAATCTCGCTTTCAATGGTTACAATGGCGCTCAGGTGACGAACGCCCAACTCAAGGCAGCTCGTCCAGACCCAGAAACGGTGCGCGTGATTCCAATCGGTGGCGTCGGTGAATTCGGCATCGGTAAGAACATGACCGTGATCGAATACAAAAACGAAAATGATCGTGATCGATATGGGTGTACTCTGTTCGCTTCCGAGGATTACCCAGGCGTGAACTATATGATTCCGGATATTAAATACCTTGAAGACAATCTCAGCAAGGTAAAAGCTATCCTCTTTCACCCACGCTCACCTTGATCACATTGGGGGCTTGTAGGCATCTCTTGCCAAAATTTGGCCCGCTTACGCCAATTTATGCCACCGATTTTACTATCGGGATGATTAAGCGCCAAATGAGTGAAATCGATGATCTGCCAGAATTAAATTACAACGTGGTTGACCCATTCAAGCACTGAAAAATTCAAGTTTCCGAACATCTCAGTGTAGAATTTGTTCACATGCTACACTCAATTCCAGGAACTGTGGTCTGGTGATTCGCACCCCTGAACGGTGTGATTTATCTCTCTGGTGACTGGCGCGCGGAAGCTAACCCAATTGACCACCAATCTGACCTTGAACGTCTCGATGAGATTGTGAATCACGAAGGTATTTCTTTGATGTTGAATGAATCGACCAACATTGATTCCCCAGGTCATCACCCACATTCCGAATATGACGTCGGTGACAACATCGGCAAGGTGATGGACCACTATGCCAATGGCCGCGTAATTATTTCCTGTTTCTCTTCTCAGATTAACCGTATCGGGATGATTTTTGGACCAAGCTTATCGACGTGGTCGCAAGGTGGCCTTTTGCTGGTTTCTCGATGATTAATAATATCGAAGTGGCGCTCCGTGCCAAGTGTATCAAGGTGCCAAAAGATACCGTGATGAAGATGGAAGATATTATCAAACTTCCTGATGATAAGGTGACGATTGTCTGTACTGGCTCGCAAGGTGAATTGAACGCCGTGTTGAATCGCATGGTGACCGGCGCCCTACAAATTCATCAAGATTAAAGCTAGACGATACTGTCGTCTTCTCTTCTAACCCAATTCCTGGTAACGAACCACACGTGGTGAACACCGTGGACGGCCTCCTTCGTGAAGGTGCACAGGTGATTCAAAACGGTAAAACCCACCTCACCAATATCGGCCCACTTCACCTTTCGGGTCACGCCTATTACGAAGATCATGTCGATTTCGTGACGCGCCTGCAACCTTTGAATTATTTTACCATACCACGGTGAATTCTTCATGATGGAACATAACGCGGAAATGGCGGAAAATGTAGTAGGAATTCCACATGATCGTATCCTGGTAGCCGATGACGGTGACATCGTGGAACTTCTACCAAACAAGACCATCCGCAAGAATGGCCGTATCTCAGTCGGTAATAAACTTTACGATGATGCTGATAAACCGGTACATGAAGCCGTGGTGAAGGATCGTATCCATATCTCGCGTGAAGGTATCTTCATGATCGTGCTAACTATCAGCAAGAAGACTGGTCGCCTGATCAAGACACCAGATATCGTGTCGCGTGCCTTTATTTACCCTCGATAATTCTGAGGAGTTAATCGGCAAGATTCGTCACTATCTGCGCGTGAAAACTGACAAGTCTATCTCTACCGAACCAGAGGTGAAGGTCCTGAAAGAAGAAGTGAAGGAAGATATTACCCGTATCCTCTTCGATGCCACTGGACATACGCCAATCGTGATTCCAGTGATTAACAAAGTTTAAGGGACAGTTAGCAAAATTTAAGGAAAGGCCTAGTAAAAAAACTAGGGCCCTTTTTTCTAGATTTGATTAGGTTTGGATTTAATCGATTGAAAATCTTACAAAAATACCCAGCGTGATCTGGGTATTTTTAATTATTGATTCAGACTGAGCTTATTCAGTGGAATTATATTTATCGTAATATTCCTGGGACTTATCGTAGTCTTCGGCACGGCCATAATATTCGGCAAGTAATTCGTAGTAATACTTTTTAAATTCTTGGTTAGAGAATCTTCCTTCACCTGATCAAGATAAATTTTCGCCACATCTGGATTATTAGCAATGAGATAAAGATGAGCGCGATAAAGAGTAAACAGTTTTCCTAGAGACTCGTTAGTGCTACCAAGTTTTTTCTTCCAGAGCATCGAGGCGCTTCCACTGCCTCATCTGGATCCTGCAAGACATTGTCCTTAAAATTTTCCCCTTCGATATTATTCGTATCAGAGAAAAGTAGGTATTTAAAAATTTTCAAAATCTTCCCTAGAGGCGATATCAAGATTAAAAATTATTCACGTATTCTTCAGGGGTTGGCCGTGTAATCGTTTTTCTTAACATAAGCTTCCATCCTTATCTGGATCGATTAATCCATCATCAGCAGAAGCTTCAGTCTTCTTCGCCGTGGAGGAGCCGTCTGTAGATTGCTGAGTAGAATTGGACCCAGAAACGCCATCGTGATTATTAGCTTTGGATTTCGTAATCGCCAAAATACCAAAAACCAGCCGCCGCGACGATTAACACCGCGACAGAGACGATAATAGCAATGACTTTTTGATCTAATTTGACTTTGATTTTTCGTCTGCCATATCGGAGGTCATAGCAAGCTCCTGCACTGACGGAATATAGGTATCTTCCACGGTGGTAGATTTTTTTCGTCTGTGGTAGAATTTTCTGATGAAGTAAAAATTATTATCTGCGTAGAACTTTCTACTGGAGTAGTATTTCCTGCTGAAGTGAGATCTCTACTGGATTATTCTTTAATTGATAAGAATTTGAATTTTCTGGGTTCATATTACTTATGATTATAATGCGAACGGACAGAGTTTTCAACTAATTTCAAATAATAGAAGCGCTCGACATTGCCATTTTTGCCAGCCAAAAATTATCGCGTTTATCTACCACCTTAAAATGATTTTGTTTGAGCCAAAGTTCAAAATTTTTGATAATTTCACGACGGATTTTTCGTTTTTCACGATACCGTTTTTAAGCTGAAAGGATTTGGCTTCAAACTGAGGTTTTAACATCATCAAAAATCGGCCGAGCGAACTTCGGGCTGGAGCTTTCACATGAGCGAGCACTTTTTCAGAGAGACAAAAGAGACGTCGGCCAGCACTACATCGAGTGGACCAAACTGCGTAAAATCCACCAAAAAGATATCGGTCTTTTCCAGAAGCGTAATCCGCGGATCGAAGCGGAGGGACCTTCATCTGATTGGTTCCTTTTCGACCGCAGAAAACCCGCTCTGCACCACGGCGCAAAGCATACTCGGTAAAACCACCGGTGCTCGAACCAATATCTAGCACGATCTTATCTCGGAAATCAAAAAGAAAAAGCTTGCGATGCCCCAGCAAGCTTATTCTCCGCTCGAGAAAACTACATCTGATGAAACCTCAGATTTTTAGATTCTATCGCTTTTTCATCTAATTATTTTTACGTTCACGGTAAGCGTAAGTTTCCCAGTATCCACAGAAACCACATCGCCTTCTTTGATAAAGGCAGGAACCTTGATTACTACGCCAGTTTCAAGGGTGGCATCCTTCATGACGGAAGTAGAAGTATCACCCTTAACGGCGTTTTCAGTGTAGGTCACTTCAAGCCAAAAGATTCTTAGGAAGAGTGAGGTTGATGGCGGTTCCATTATAGAATTGGATTTCCATCTCATCACCGTCTTTCATGAAATCTTTTGGAATCGCCAACCATATCGGAAGACAATTCGTATTGCTCAAAAAGTGGTTGGATCCATGAAGTAGAATTTCTCTCATCACGATAAAGATACTGTACCTTCTTGGTAGTAACTTCTGCTGGCTCAATCTTTTCCTGACCCTTAAAAAGTCTTAGGAATAAGAGCACCAGTGATTAAGTTTTTGACACGTACGTTGACGATTGAGCCACCACGTCCCATAACTTTTTGGGAATATTCAATAACCTTGTATGGCTGACCATCAAGAGTAATTAGCGTATTTTTCTTTAAATCGGTTGGTCCGTACATAATTCTCCTTTTTAGTTATTTGAAACAAATGGTAGGAGGGCTAGATGACGGGCACGCTTAACAGCGACAGCCAATTGGCGTTGTTGTTTAGCAGACAAAACCAGTCTTAGCGATTGGCTCGATACGACCGTAAACATCGATGTAGCGTTGTATAGTTTTGACATCTTTATAATCGAAATAAAGATTTGGACTCGTTCTTGATTCTTCTCATTTTTCTCTCTTTTCTCGCTTTAATTATTAGAATGGTACTTCACTGAGGTCAATTTCGCCATCTGGAATATCATCCGGAATAGAATCTGGCATGGTTTGACTGTAACTACTGGTGGTAGATTCTTGGGACCTACTACCGAGCAGGTTGAAGTCTTCCATGACGATTTCACGACGGAACGCTTGGCACCGGTCTTATCTTCATAAGTACGTTGAGACAAGCGGCCTGAGATCATGATTGGTGTACCTTTTTTGCATATTGAGCAATCACATTGCCTGGTTTACCCCAAGCAGAAACTTCGATATAAGAAACTTGTTCTTTCTTTTCGCCGTTCATCACGTAATTGTAGTTCACCGCTACTGAGAAGCTGGTGACCTCTGAGCCAGAAGTCGTAGCTCTAGTTTCTGGATCGCGAACCACATTACTGATAATGATTGCTTTTACTAAATCCCCTGCGCTATAAATATACCCTCACTTAATTATTTAATTATTCTTCGTCTTTAGACTCTTTTTTGTCAGCACGGGCTTTGCGCTTAGCTTCGAATTTAGCTTTGCGTTCGTCGACGGTGACTAAAAGATAACGTAAGACTTCCTCGGTGATATTAAGAGTGGAAGAAATCTTGGCTGGAGCCTGAGCTGGAAGTTCCAAATCGAAAAGCATAGTAGACGGCATAGTCTTCTTTTTCGATAGGATAAGCCAAACGCTTCTTACCTTCATTGACTTCTTTTGACGATTTTACCGTCGTGAGACTCAATGAGTTTTTAATTTTGTCTAAGGCTGGTGTCAAATTCATCTCGAGATCAGGATGAATTAAGACAGTAAGTTCATACTGTTTCACTTTGCACTCCTTTTGGTTAAAGCAAGTACACCTTAAGTTACTTGCTGAGCTAATAATATTTAGATTATAGCATGAAAATAGAGAAAATACAGAGTTTTCCACAATAAAAATCATTGTAATTTTTCACGATGTCATATATAAACGTAATTAGAAAGGATTGTATTTTTATAATTTTTATTTCACTATTATTAATAAATTTTTAGGAGAGAAAAAGTTATCATGAATGATACTAATTTCAAAAATAATACAGAGATAAATTCCGTCCATAGTGAAGCAAAGGCGCAGGGTCATGGCGGATTAAAAAGCTATGGCCATATTTTTTTGCTATTACTACCTTAGCTTTAGGTAGTGCTTTAGTCTATGTCTATACTTCAAAGAATAGGGATAACAAGAAGCTGAATGAAGAACTCGTGGAATCGAAAGAGAAAGTTAAATCTGCAAACGAATCGATCGCCAAATATGAAGAAGTGACACAGACCAAGATTACTGATGTGAAGCAAGATAATGTGACGATGAAAGAGATTGTGAAGCCGATGGTTTATGATGCACAAATTGAAAAACTATATGACATCATGAAATCAACGACTCTACCAAAGGATCCATTCAACGGTGAACCAGATCAAGATGGTCATCGTATAATCGAATCCTGAGAGAACCTTACTTTCAAGAAATTTTTACATCCACAGATGGAAAATATCTAGTTGCTCACATGAGCCCTTTGGCTGTGGGTGTATATAAAGATAGGTATAATCAAGATGCGCAAAAATTATTAGCTGTCTGGCTATTATTCGTATTGGTATCTAAATATTGCCACTGGAGAGTGGAAAAGTAGGCATGGAAGGTCGAAGCTGCTCCAGGGTGCACATCAATACCTGAAGAATGAAAACCATCATCCACAACCTTAATGATTATAATGAAAAATGGGTCGTCAAAAAAAGTCATTGGTCTGTTCTGATGGATCAAATAATAATGTAAGGATTTAATCATTAAAAATTCAAAAATTAGAGCGTCAAAATTTGGCGCTCTATTTTTAATTTTTTAACTGATTTTTATCCCTATAATTATGCTATAATATGTTTATGGCTAAACAAACACGAGGAAGACGTCGAACGTCTAGAGGTAGAGCAAAAGACCCCTGCTCCAACCCATCAACTACCAGGGGATTTTTGGTGCCAAGTAATGGCCCCTATTAATGATTGTGATTTCGGTCGTTTTGATTATGACCTGGTTCGGCAGTGGCGGCAACCCTGCTGAATGATTTTCATAGCGGGTCACTCTACGTGGTCGGTTATGCGACCTACGCGATTCCGGTGATTTTGGTTTATCTGGCGGTGAAAATTTTTCTCACCGAAGACAATCGTCTGCCGACTGTGATTTGGGTAACTTTTTCCTGATGATTCTCTGGCTGGCCGGGATTTTCGACCTACCATCTTACGGCACGAAGAATTTGACCGGTGGCGTGATTGGTGACGCGCTAAATCACCTGGTCACTCAGCCCTTGACCCGTCGGTAGCCGCCTTTATCTATATCGTTTTGATTTTTATTACGGGAATTTTTCATTCTCCAGCTTTCCCCACTGACCGTGCTTTAAGGATTTTGCCAATCTTTTCCGCACTGGTCGCAAGGCGGAAGATTCCGAAAATGCTAGAGTAGCTCGAAAAGCCGAACGCGAAGTTGCCCCACCTGATGCACCAATTCGTATTAAGGCCAATGGCATCGAAATGTCAGCAGCCGAACTGAAGACGCCAAAACTTGAGGTGAAAAAGGCCAGTATGGAAAAACCAGCGGAGCCAGAACCGGAGCGTGCTTTTGACTGCGGCTTCTGACCCAGATTGAAGATGCCAAGCGTGGAATTTCTTTCTAAGAAGCATATTCCACCAGATGGCGGCAATATTCAGCAGAATGCAGTAATTATTAAGTCCACTTTCGTAGATTTCGGAATTGATGTCGAAGTCGAGGGTGCTAACATCGGTCCCTTCGGTGACTCAATATACGATTCGTCCACCTGCGGGGGTGATTCTTTCGAAGATTGCAGCCCGCGATAAGGAGTTGGCATTGAACCTGGCTACCGAGAGCGTGCGTATTGAGGCGCCGATTCCAGGTACGCGTCTAGTCGGCATAGAAATTCCGAACGTTCGTAAAAGAAAGCGTAAGCCTAAGGAGTCTTTTGAAAGTGACCGCTGGAAAAAGAACAGGCTGCACTTTTGTTTCGCTGTAGGTAAAGACATTTCCGGCAACACAATTATTGCTAACCTCGCGAAAATGCCTCACCTTCTGATCGCTGGTACTACCGGTTCTGGTAAGTCGGTGATGACGAATATTTTTGATTTCTTCCCTGCTTTTATCGTAATGCGCCAAGCGACATGAAATTAATTATCGTGGACCCAAAAGCAGGTAGAAATGGCACAATATAATGATATTCCACATCTCTTAACGCCAATTATTACGGCGACCGATAAAAGCGCTCGGCGATGAAGTGGGCAGTGAATGAAATGGAGCGTCGCTATGCTTGTCTGGCGGAAGAACGCGTGAAGAAAAATTGAAGACTATAACGAAAAATGAAGGCGCGCGGAAGAAGCCAAGAAAAATGGCGAGGAGTCGGAAGATGCCACACAAAAATAACAAGATGCCTTTGACATCGTAATTATCATCGATGAGATGGCGGACTTGATGATGCAGGCAGGCAAGGATCTCGAACAGCTGATCGTGCGTATTGCCCTAGAAGGGTCGTGCCGCAGGTATACACTTAGTACTTGCGACTCAGCGTCCAGAAGTAAAGGTGGTGACCGGTCTAATCAAGGCGAACATTCCGGGCCGTATTGCCTTCAAGGTGTTAAACGGTATTGACTCACGTATGATGCTCGAAACTAGTGGAGCAGAAAAACTGCTCGGTAACGGTGATATGCTGATGCTGACCACCGAGATGATGGGTAAAACCACGTCGTATTCTAGGGTGCCTTTGCTTCCGATGACGAGATTAATAAGCTAGCCAACTTCCTCCGCGAACAGAGACAACCAGAATACAATAATGAGGTGATTTCTCAGGCGGTGCAGATTAAGGGCATGGGACCTTCGGATGGTGGCTCCTTCGGTGAACTCGGGCGTAAATATGATCCATCGGATCCAGTAGTGCGCAAGGCGATTGAGATTACACTCTAAGGGTAAATTCTCCACTGCAATGCTGCAAACCTACCTCGGTAAGGGTCACGGCTTTCTGTCTCCGGCCTCGCGATTTGGCTAGAAGAAATCGGAGTGATTGGTCCGGCCAATGGCAATAAGCTACGCGACGTAATGATCAAATCTCTGAAGAATTCGGACCAGCTAGCCAATAGTTGTAATTACAACAGGATTATGCTGAAATAATCCTGTTTTTATTGTTTTTTTGTTGTAAAATTCAGAAAAGACAAAAAGAGCCAGTAATAATGGCTCTTTTTATGTCGTGATTTTTACTTTTTAATAATTAAACATGTTTAACGAATAAAGATAATGCGGACATGCTCGCGCTATTTTATTTTTCTTCTTTATTGTTCTACATGTTTCATCGAGAGGGAGAGACGACCTTTATCATCAATAGCTCTGAGGCGAACCTTCACCTCGTCACCCAATTCTCAAGACATCTTCGACTTTTTCGACACGCTTGTCAGAAATTTGGAGATATGTAGCATGCCATCGATGCCTGGCATGATATTGACAAAGGCACCAAAATCTTTAATATTGACGACCTTACCAGTATAAATTTTACCAACTCTGGCTCTTCGACGAGGGATTTAATCCATCTGACGGCACGTCTCGATTTTTGCCGCATCAGTACCGGAAACCGTAATTAAGCCAGAATCATCAATATCGACTTGCGCGCCAGTTTCAGAGGTGATTTTGTTAATCATTTCACCACCCTTACTGATGACGGCGCTGATTTTATCTTGCTTAACCATTAACTTTTCAATACGTGGTGCGTATCTCAGAAAGCTTGGCGCGTGGAGCAGGAAGGATAGATTTCAAAATGCTCCAAGATAAAACATGCGGCCAGTATGAGATTGACTAATGGCCTGTTCGAGAATTGAAACTGGCAGACCGTGCACCTTCATATCCATTTGGAGGGCTGTAATGCCATTCTCAGTACCAGTGACCTTGAAACCATGTCACCAGCAAAATCTTCTGCATCCATAAGGTCGGTGAGGACATGTGGAGTTTCACCATCGAGCATCAAAACCCATGGCCACACCAGAGACCGGACGCTTAATCGGAACGCCGGCATCCATAAGTGCGAGACAGGAAGAACAAGTGGCCGCCATAGAGGTAGAAACCGTTCTGAGACATAATTTTCGGTAACTGAACGAATGGCATATGGGAATTCTTCCTTATCTGGAAGCACTGGAAGAAGTGCACGCTCAGCCAGATAGCCGTGGCCAATTTCACGACGCCCTGGAGCACCGATACGACCAGTTTCACCAACAGTGTAGCTTGGCGCATTATAGTGATGCATGTAGCGACGAATACCATCGGTGACTTCCATAGTATCGACAAGCTGAGAATAGGAAAGTGGAGCGAGAGTAACAATGTTCATGGCCTGAGTCAGACCGCGAGTAAAGAGAGAGGAACCGTGTACGCGTGGCAAAAATACCAACCTGCGAACTGAGTGGACGAACTTCATCCAATTTGCGGCCATCTGAGCGAACGGACTCTTCGACAATAGCACGGCGGACTTCATGATGAATAGCTAATTCAAAGGCATCATGATAGGCAGATTGAAGATTAGCTCCATAATCGGCGATTTTTCTTCATCAGTTTCACCCTGACCAAGCTCGAGGGCACTCGGCATCCATCTCAGCATCGGATTTCATCAGCGGCACGCTTACGATCGAGAACGTTACCACGAATCTTAGTGCCGAGTTTGCCGTCTTCACCGACAAAATGAACCTTAGTCCAAGCATCAACTTTTTCCTGAATAGCTGGATCTGGCAAGGCTAGTTCAAACGGTTTTTTTCGACGACGTTTAGTTCAGCCTTCAAGGCTTTTTGAAGCTCGAGAGCTGGCTGAAACCATCTCAACGGCCCAACGCATTGCATCGATAATTACAGTTTCGGAAACCCTCATTAGCACCTGCTTCCCACCATCATCACCTTATCATCCTTCACGGCAACTACAAGGTCGAGATCAGAAGCTCTCGCGTTCTTCTGGACTGAGGAAGGCCTTTAAATTCACCATTCACGCGACCGATACGTACACCGGCAATTGGTCCGTCAAAAGGTACGCCGGCATTCAAAAAGAGCCGAAGAAGCAGCCACCATCGCAACCATATCTGGACGGAAGTTTGGGTCCATCGAAAGTACGGTAGTAACCACCTGAACTTCTTGGCGATAACCTTTCGGGAAGAGTGGGCGAATCGGACGATCGATCAGACGGCCGACCAGAATCGCTCTGTCGGCTGGCTTACCTTCACGCTTAATAAACTTTGAACCAGAGATTTTACCGGAAGCGTAAAATTTTTTTCTTCATAATCAATAGAGAGCGGGAAGAAATCTTGCACCACCGGTTTTTCACTGACGACCACCGAGCCGAGCACCACAGTATCACCATAGGTGACAAGAACCGAGCTGGTAGTGCGAAAACCGACGCGATTGACTTCAATCGTGAGCTTCTTACCACAAAAATCTCTCGACAAGCTAAAGGTTTGCTTTGCCAGTAGGGTTGATAATATCCATATTTTTCCTTTCTGGGAAAAAACACCAGATAAGTGCTTTGAAGGTTTCAGAAAACTTATCCGCCGTCTTCCCGCTTATAACTATTCCATTATAGCACAAATAGCGATTTTTAGGTGGCTTCAGCGGCCCATCAGGGGTGAAATTTGCATTTTTTATATCGTTTATGTTACAATAGAGTTGTTACTTGCGGCCCGTATGTATTTACGGCGCCATTGAACGTACCTTTACGAAAAAAAGGAGTGGTTATATGAATAACAATGACACCAATGTAGCGATGAATTTTTGAAGAAGATTCCAGCGAAAGTAGCTGAATAGGCCAGCTAGTGAATTAAAAATTGGTAGTTTCGAAAAAGAAACTTCCCAATAATCATGGGAATGCAAAATTCAAAAACAAGCATCAGAGAAAATCCTGGACCAATGTTGACCACAGAGAAATCTACATTGAAGAGCAGCTATCCAAGAAGATTGAGCCGAATTACGATCGAATCAATGTGGAAAAATTGCCTGTCCAATTGCAATTATTAAAGGCGAGCTTCCGACAGAAAAACGTGAGACTCGATGATAATGGCGTACCCTGCGGCAAAGTAGAGGTAATGCCTTTGTAGAAGATTTTTGGCTCTTTATAAGAAGCAGATCAGACTCGACAAGAACGTCGATATTGCAATAATCCCTCACCCTTTCGATTATAATAAGCAGACATACAGTAAAATTTGTTTTCTGGTTAAATAATCAATACGATGAGCCGGTATTAAATAATGGTTCTGGCTACCTGTATCAACAGTTAACCAAAAAGAAATAAGCAGGTGAATTCTTCGAGAGTCAAAATGATTCCAGTAAGGTGAAGATGACCTATGTGGCGCCATCTGAACTTGATGAGTTCATTAAGGAACTTAGACGGATGTCCCCTAACCATCGAGCTGAACGGCTTGTACGTAAAAACCGTACGCCCGACAACGGAAGAAATTGAGAAAGTGGTATGTGATGCATCATTACACTGTGTTAGGAAGCTTTCTGGCTGAATATATTAAATCCACTGGAAGAAAAGACATTGAATTTGTGGCATACAACACCCTACAAAACGCAACGAAAATGAGATTCTGAAAAGAGCTGGAGAAATCTGGCCAGATTAATTTCTAAAAATTATCTATGTTTCCAAACAAAATGATATTTCTGAACACATGAGATTTTTGTAACTACACACCTTTTAATTTATCTCGAGGAGAGCTTTAGAAGTTCTCCTCTTTTCTTGGTTCGTTTTTAATTTTTGATAAATTTTAGGGCATAAAAATACCCTCGAGGGGGTATTAATTATTGACGTATTATTTACGTAGACCGAGTTTGGCAACTGTTGACTTGTAAAGCTCAAAAATCAGTTTTCTCGAGGTACTTCAATAGACGTTTGCGGCGACCAACCATTTGCATGAGTCCGCGACGAGCCATAAAATCGTGCTTATTCACCTTTACGTGCTCAGTGACTTCTTTGATACGCTCAGTCAAGATAGAAACTTGCACCTCTGGAGAACCCACATCTTTTGCATTGCGAGCAGTGGCTTGAATGGCCTTAGCTTTGTTCTCTTTTGTAATCATATTGGTGCTATCTTAACATAAGAGAGCAGGAATTTCAAGAGGTTGATTTATTTTTCTAAATTTCCTGACATGAAATCATCCAGAGTAATCGCGTCATCGATTTTATATGGACCGACCTGGATGCGACGGAGTGCCGTAAGGTAAGCGGAAGTGCCAAGGGTTTTTCCGATATCCTCGCCCAGAGTACGGATGTAGGTACCGGAAGAGACATGAGTGCGAATTTTAAGTGTAGGATACTGATAGTCGAGAATTTCTAGAGCATAAATTTCCACCTGACGGGAGGGCATTTCAACTTGCTTTCCTTCACGAGCCAATTGGTAGGCGCGCTTTGCCATTAATCTTTATGGCCGAAAAAGCAGGAAGTGTTTGATAATTTGACCGAGAAAATTTCGGCAGACTGTTTCAACCTCTTCTCTAGTCGGAATTTTTAGTGACATCATGAGTGGTAATTTCACCCTCGGGATCACCGGTAGTACTAGATTTTTCAAGTTCAATGGTAGCCTCGTACCACTTATCGAGTTTCAAAAGTATCAGAAAGCTTGGTGGCCTTATGAGTCAAAATAATTAGGAGCCCGGTGGCGAAAAGGATCAGGCGTGCCGGTGTGGCCGACTTTCACTTTCTTCCCTTCTTGCTCACTGAGTTTACGACGAATCCTGACGACCACGCCAAAAGAAGTCATCTGGTCCGGTTTGTCGATTAATAATATATCCGGATTTTTGACGCGGGTTGAGATTAATGGTTGCCTCTGGATTTTTCAGTATGAGGATTATTCTGATGATTGGCCTGTAAATTATGCTGAAGATTGGTCTCGGGTAAATTTGGTTCTGAGTTCATTTTTACATCCCTGGATATGAAAGGCGGTTGGGTCAATTTTAGCTGGCGCTGGTTCAGCTGGCTCTTCTGGTGAGAAAATAGCAGCTGGTTCAGCAATCGGAGTGGCGGCTGGAGCGTTAGTGTCGACTGGCTGAGAAATTAACGGAGATTCGAAGCAAAAGTGCGAAGTGGTGGTTCGGCTAGTTTCTGATGGAACTGGGGCCGGAGTCGATACTGGAGCTAAGTCGGCAGGAATCGGGCCGGAAGCTACTGAGTTAATTGAGTCTGATTTAACTGAGCAGCCTCGTGGCGGCAGCGGCCTGAGCAAAGAAATCAACATCTGGAGTCGATGGAGCCTCTGGTGGCATTGGAGGCATCGGCTATCGGAGGCATTGACTGCGTCAGGTCGGCTGGGTTTGAATTAGCAAAATTTTGATCATTAACTAGCGGTTGATTCGGCATAGCGGCAGTATCAAAAATCACTGGAGCAGGAGGAACTGGAGATACTGGCTGAGTGAACTGAGCAGATTGCATCGGTTCCATGTATGGCATTGGTTGAGCTTGAGTTGCCGGAGGAGTAAATTGCATTGACTGAACAGGGGCGGACGGCTCAGAATATTGCATTGATTGAATAGGAGTAGATGGCTCAGAATATTGCATTGATTGGACAGGCTGAACTGGCTGAATTGGCTGGAATTGGTTGTACTGACTGGATTGGCTGCGCTGGAGCCGAATATTGCACTGGTTGTTCTTGTGAAACTGGAGAGACAAATGGCGCTGACGCTGGCTGAGGTGTCGCAAGGTTTTGCGCAAAAATTTAGTGGTGGAGTCGGCATGGCTGGCGCCTGACAATTTGGCGTTTCATTAGTGTAATTTGGCTGAGGTAAATTAGGCTCAGGGTTCTGAATAAAATTGTTCTCCATCACCGCCGAAGCAGCGGCGGCAGCCGGGTTAACTGGTGCCTGATAAGTCGGAGTCGGCTGAGGCTCGATTACCTGAGGCGCGGGAGCTGGCTGTGATCTCGAAAGATTGAGGGGCTGGAGCTGGTTGAAAAACTGATTGAGGTTCTTGAGGCTGAGGGCTGGAGAAATTTGAGGTTCAAGAGATTGAGGAGCTGGAGCTGGTTGAGATTCAAGAGGTTGACCATCAAGTGTTTGATTAGGGTTTGGTTCAATTTCAATATAGTCCAGAGTGTTTTCCGAAAGTGGGGTGGACATTACAGGTGCTGGAGCAGTAGGTGTAGCTAGTTCGGCAGAAGCGGATGAGATGACAGGAGCAACAGAAGTGGCAGGCATAGTAGGAGCGACAGAAGCAACCGGAGGATTTGACGCGATTGGAGCTTTCAGCGACTTGAGATTCGGCACTCAGAGGATTTGGTGCAACAGAAGTTTCAGCGACTTGCGGCCCAGTAGTAGCAGGTGGCCAGGACTTGTGTTCTGGCTGGAGTTTTAATTTTCTCCATAATTTGAGAAGAAATTAACTGCTGATTAGCGCCAAAGGACATCAATTTCGAGGCAATCGACATAGTATTTGATGAAGTGCGTGTATTAGAAAAATGATCAGTAGAGGCCACGATACCAGTTAAGAGAGCGGTCGCAACCTGTTCACTAAAGCTGGCTAATCCAAGTCTATCCGCGAGGCCCACAATCATTTCAGAAATGGAAGAAACATTAGAATCCTGCCATTCGAGTTCAGCGAAACGACCTGGGGTATCGACAGTGAGGTTAATTGCAGTGGTATCGTGCATAATGCGACCATATTCGGAAAGCGCTGGTCGATCTCATCGCCAGAAATTACATTAAAACAAATTACGAGGTCAACATTATAATCACCGTGGGACATACTGAGGTCAGCTTGACCAATGGTGGCCTTTATATGGCGTGACGTAAACTTTAACAAAAATCACCCTCAATTTTATAGCTAATATGATCGACCTTATCCTTACTAAGAGCAATAATAAAAATCCTGCAAACTATTGGTGGTTTTCGAAAGTTTCTTCTGGTTTCAAAAACTGCAAAACATTTGGTACCTGGCCGGAAAAGATCGCGGTGACATGCTTGTGTATGGTGTCAAGAATCATGGCAAGACCGAGCGCAGCGGAAATTTCGTCGATATTCGGATTTTTGGAGAGCGCAATCAAAAATATTTTCACTGGCTTTTGATTTTTCTGACTACCCGGTTCGTAATATTACTAATATCATCAAGGGCTGGCAGCTCACCAGCTTTCGGCATTTTTTAATGGCATTAGTGACACTACTCACTGAGTTTAGGATTAATAGGTGAATTTGAATTTTGATTATTTGTTTGCATTTTTGACTCTTTTCCTCTTAAAATATACCATAATCATCTTGGGGTTGCAAGGAAAACTGACACGGTTATAATAGAAATATGCCAGAGTTACCAGAAGTTGAAACAATCCTCAGGGGGTTTTGAAATTTACTAAATATAAGTCAGTGGGAAAGTTAAAATTAGTTCCCTCACCCTCCTTTTTGGGGCCGAAAGAACTAATCGAAGGACAAAAATTATAGGCATGCGCCGCTCGGTAAGGCCTTGATTTTTGATTTTGAAAATGGCGTTTCAATGATGGTGCATCTGAGAATGACTGGACATTAATTTATCGAAATCTCGGAACTGAGTCTGGGAAAGATTTCGTAAAAGATGATTTCGCAAGGTGATTTTAAGACAGAATTATTTGATAAGGACGGTTTTTCGGGCGGACATCCGAGCGAAAAGTTTTATGGAGGTTTACCGAACAAACAGACTCGCGTAGAGTTTGAAATTTGCGAAAAAGATTCTTCCGGCGAACTGGAGCAGGTCGGTACCCTTTATTTTAACGATCAGAGAAAAATTTGGTTTTTGTAAAGTGCTAGAAACTAGTGAAGTTGAAAATGAGTCTTTTATCAAGAAGCTCGCCAAAGAGCCGTGGATATGACGGACGAAGAGTTCAAAAAGAATCTGATGCGACATAAAAAGCTTTGATTAAGCTGGACGATTCTAGACCAAACAGTGATTTGTGGCCTCGGTAATATCTATGCAGACGAGTTCTTTATTATGCCAAAAATCCATCCAGAACACATCGTGGAAGGTTTGACCGATGAAGAAATTCATCAGCTTTTAATTGGCGCGCGCACGGTGATGCAAGATTCGATTGATTCAGGCGGTAGCACTATGGCGACCTACGTGAAAAGCCGATGGCACGAAGGGTGATTATTTTAACCAAATTTGCCAAAGTTTTTTTCGTCGCGAGGGTGAACCATGTGAAAGGTGTGGTACAGAAATTATTAAAATTAAGGTGGCGGGGCGTGGCACACATCTTTGCTCGCATTGTCAAAAAGAAATTTTAGGATATAAATGATTTATATTTTCGACGGAGAGGATCGCAAAAAGCTGAACAAAAAGCTCGGATGATTTTGGGTGAAAAATCGAAATTATCGATGCGGATAATATTGACCGAGCCGAGCTGGAATCGATTTTTCTGGGTGTAACATTTTTGAAGCAGAACGTCGGATCTTGATTAAGGATTTATTTTTGAAAAAAAGATTTGGTGGAGAAGCTGCCGAGCTTGATTGATACGCCACATAAAATTGTTCTGCTTGAAACCAAATTAGATAAGCGTGGGTGATTTATAAAGAATTAGTGAAGATCGCGAAAAACCAACAAGGAGATTCGGTTTGAAACTTTACTGCAGCCGAGCAGACAGTGGATCGCAATGCGGTATTTCGAATTTTTGATTTAGCCATAACGGACGGCGGGCGCGCGGTAGAAAATCTGCAAGCAATCGAGGCGGATAATGATCCCTATGCCACGATTGGAGCTTGGACGAAGAAGGCCTGTGACTTACTAGAGCAAAATCCCCAAAAAGCCCGTGCGTATCCTGGAAGGAATTAGCGAAGATTGATGTCTTGGTGAAATCTACTGATTTTTAGTAAAGAACCCTGGACACTGCTCGAAGGGTTTTTACTGAGGATCTCTAAAAGTTCTACTGAATTCTAAATTTTCTACTGAAAGTTTCTAAGGATTTCACTGAATCCTAGAATAAAAAAATCTAATCAAAAAGACCTCCGAAGAGGTCTTTTTACTAAGCAGCCTTTTTGGTGGTCTTCTTAGCGGTAGTCTTCTTTAGCGACAGTCTTTTTTGCAGTAGCCTCTTTAGCGGTAGCTTTTTAGCAGTGGTTTCTGCCTTGGCACCATTAGAAGCCTTAGCGATTTTCACCAAGCTAGCCTTTACGACGAGAAGCAGTATTCTTCTTGATGAGGCCTTTTTAGCAGCCTTTGCTTGTATTCAGATTGAGCTTTGGAAAGATTTTCAGCAGTTGGGTTAGCTTTGAAAGCTTTTAAGAGCGTTCTTGATGAACTTCTTTAATCTGTTGATTCTTTGCAGTGCGTTTGACTGCTTGACGAGCTGCCTTTTTGCAGATTTGATAATCGGCATTATAGTTTCCTGTTTTAAAAACGATTTAATGATTAATATACTTTGTGAAATATTATACATGATTTTCATAGATTGTAAAGATGGGGGCTGGAGACTATAATAAAACTATGAACATTTTTAGAATCGACCGTCTTAGGTCTTGTACAAGGTATTACTGAATTTATTCCGGTGTCTTCCTCTGACATCTCGAAATCACACAGCGCATTTTTGGGTGCGGGTGGACGCGCGGAAGATTTTCATTTCTTTTTGGAATTAATTAATTTTTGGTACGCTTTTTGCATTACTTTTCTATTACCGCCAAACGATTTGGGAAATTTTGCAACGTGTATTTGTAAAAAAGATTATAAACTGGCACTAAATATTTTAATCACTTCGATTCCAGCTGGCATCATCGGCTTAATACTTTCAAAAGTAATTGAAAAACTACCATTCTTCTCGAGCCTCGCTACGATTGGCTTTCATGATGGGATTTGTCGGATTGATTATGATTTTCGTGAATAAATTACCACACTTATCGAAATTGAAGGACGAAAATGAATTAACTCGGGCCGCGCTTAGTAATTGGTTTAGCGCAAACTTTGCTTTGATTCCTGGGGTCTCCCTGCCTGGCTCGACGATTATTACTGGTCGCGTAATGGGTCCTGATTCGAAGTCGGCGGCTAAATATTCTTTTCTGGCTAGTCTGCCAACTGCATGATTGCAGTTTGTGGTAAATCTCACTTTCAAGTTCTTCGAGAGCTTATATTGCCAGTAATTTAGGCATGCTTTTGCTCTCAAACTTAGTAGCTTTCGTCTCCGGCTTTGATCGCACTACAAATCGTAATGAAATACTTCAAGAAAGAAAATTCGATTCCAAGCTTTGGTATTTATCGTGATTTTATCTCTTGGAATTTTTCGCCGCACTGCTACTCTTCTAAGAGTTTTACTCATCCGGCCCTAGAGCCGGATTTTTGCTTGCTTTGATTTTGATTTTTGAAGTCGGATTTTTTGCTTTTTTTCTCGTCTTCCACGATTTGGGATCGAGAAGTTTTGCTTACCAGTTTTTATTCCTCATCTTCCACGATTTGGAGGTGAGCTCTTCGAGCTGGATTGGATCGACAACGGATGGTGAGCTCATCATAAGATCGACGCCAGAACCGGTTCTTCGGGAAGGCCACGATATCACGAATATTTTTATTATCGTTTAGAACCATGAAAAATACGCTCGATACCAAAGGCACAGCCAGCATGAGGAGGGGCGCCGAACTTAAAGGCATTCAACATACCGCCAAAACGTGCTTCCAACATATTTCCTGTCATAACCAAGAATACTGAAAACCTTATACATCACTTCTGGACTGTGATTACGTACGGCACCAGAGCAGATTTCAAAACCATTCATCACCATATCGTATTGATCGGCGACAATGGCAAGCTTTTCAGCATCAGTCTCGGCGGCTCTGAGAGCCTTTAAGCCCACCTTTGGCATAGAGAATGGGTTGTGACCGAAGTCTAATTTATTTTTACCTTCGTCCCATTCATAGAATGGAAAGTCAACGATCCAACAAAGTGCGACAACATTATCATCCTTCAAATTAAAGTGATCAGCAAACGCGATACGAAGTTGGCTGAGCACTTTATTCACTTTTTAGCGAGTGAATCGGCGCTGAAGAACACGGCATCGCCATTCTCAGCACCGGTGAGTTCTTTTAATTTTAGTTAATTCAGCTTCAGTGAGGAATTTAGCGATTGGACTTTTTAACTTCATCATTTTCATAGATGATATAAGCCAAACCACCCGCACCAAGTTTACGAGCTTTTTCCGTGAAATTATCGATTTGAGAGCGCGAAAGAGTGGCGCCATTTTTCACACAAATAGCTTCACGGATTCGGGTTTGGAAAACCTTAAAAGCGGTATCCTTCAGAGCTCTTTTCAAATCAATCAATTCCATGCCATAGCGTAAATCTGACTTTTATCCACACCAAAAACGATTCATGGCTTCCTGATATGGAATACGTGGGATTTCCTCTGAGAGTAATTTCTGTGAGCAAAATCAGTAACCAAAGATTTAATTAATGGCTCCATAGTTTTGCGAACCACTTCACCCTCTTCCACGAAAGACATTTCGAGATCGAGCTGATAGAAATCGCCATAAAGACGATCGGCACTGGGGATCTTCATCGCGAAACATGGGGCGATTTGATAATAACGAGGAATGCCACCAACCATGAGGAGCTGCTTAAACTGTTGTGGAGCTTTGAGGTAAGGCATAAAACTGTCCTGGACGAAGTCTGATGGCACAAGAAAATCACGTGCACCTTCTGGGCTGGAGTTGGCCAAAATTGGGGTAGTAACTTCAATAAAATCGTGCGCTCCATATAATCACGCATAAAATGATAAAATTCCGCACGACGACGAAGCGTATGGAGCATACTTGAGCGACGCAAATCGAGATAGCGATATTTAAGACGAAGTTCTTCGCTGGATTCTACACCGTCATCATGAGTATTAACCGGCAAAAGGTTCGGAACGGTTTAGTAATGTAAGAGATTCGACGACCAATTCAATGTCACCAGTAGCAATATGTGGATTACGCAGAGCTGGGTCGCGTTCACGGATTAGACCAGTAGCAGAAATCACGAATTCATCGCGCAAGCTTTCGGCGATGGCAAAATTTTCGGCATTTTCCGGGTAATCACCAGCTGAATAATCCCCTCGTGGTCACGCAAGTCAATGAAGATTAATCCACCGTGATCACGCCCTGGAATTTTACCCAACCAGAGACCGTAACATGTTGATTGATTTGTTGTTTTAGTTCTCCAGACAGTTTTCTCATAGTCTCTATTATAACATAATAAACCCGTCAACTTTTCAAATTATAGAATCAAGAAAAATATCGCTGGAAAGCGATATTTGTCCTCAAATATTAATCCCTTAAGATTGAATTTTGACTATTCAAGACTAATATTCGATATACTCTTGCCATGGGGCAGGAGGAATTTTCGATCTTTTTGCGCGAAGATTCACGTTTAAGCTCATGACATATTTACGAATGCATCTCCTTAATAATCATTGCACACGACCCTAGCCCCCACTCAGCCACCGAGTGACTAAAAAGTGCAATAGAAATTATTTTTATCAAATATTTTATTTTTGGCAAAATTTTAGGCATTGACAAGCATTTTGAAGATGCTTATGGCAATATTGACAAATATGGGTAAATTATTGTTTTATATTTATTTTTTATATTAAATATGATATAAATTAGACATGGATGAGATTAACCTCGGAGAAATGTTTGCCTATTTCTGAAGGCTAAGCTCCATATTCTATTGATAATTTTTGCCTCTAATTTTTGGATTAGGATCTTTTTACGTATTTTTCATGCAAAAACCAAAAATACGAAGCTACTGCCACTGTGATTGTTAGTTCAGACAAGTCAAATGCAAATCTTCCGGGTGAGGTAGCGACTAACAAAAATCTAATTGATACTTATACTCAAGTAGTAAAATCACATCGCGTGCTTGATAAGGTCAAAGGCGATATGAACACCGAGTTGACTCTACAATGACATGCTTGGCATGATTGAGGTTTCGCAATTATGGGCACGGAAATCATTAATATCACTACAACAGATCGTGACGCAGAATTCGCCACGAAGATGACAAACAAAATCGCCGAGCATTTCGTGAAAAGAAATCGCTAAGATTTATAATGATCGTAATATTAACGTGCTCGATTCAGCAGTTACACCTACAGAACCAGCAAATATTAAAATTGTGCGCCAAGAAATTATAGCTTTCGCGGCGGGTTTAATCGTCAGTGTCTCGATTCTCTTTGGTATTTTTATTTCGACCGCTCAGTGAAGACGAGCGAACAAGTCGAAAGCCAATTACACCCTACCAGTAATTGGTAAAAATCCATATGATTGACGCCGAAAAGAACGCTTGAAACGCCGTCAGCGCGCCTTAGCTTTGAAAGCGAAAAAGAAGCTAAAGATAGTGGTTCTATGGAAAATGTAGAAAATGATGAGGAAGTTTCGGAAGAAATTTCTGAAGAAGATTTAAGTAGTGAATTGATTTTTTGAAAAATAATCCAAAAATCTATTATCAGTGAAGATTTCCGTACCGTACGTACCAGCCTAGATTTTTAGCCTGGCTGGCAAAAATAATAATTCCCTGTACTACGCAGCACTGTGCCAAATGAGGGTAAGAGTTTCATCGCAGCAAACCTCGCAATCGCTTTTGCTAATACCGGTAAAAAGTTCTGCTTGTCGATGCAGACATGCGCCTGGGCTGTCAACACGAAATTTTCGAACTCTAATCAAGCTGGTCTCTCAAATTTATTAGTCGAAACCGCCGGCGATCGTCTACGTAAATATGTACAAAAACTGACATTGAAAAATCTTTCAGTAGTTACCCGTGGCGTTACCCCACCAAATCCAGCAGAATTGATTGACTCGAAGCAAATGGAAAAATTCATCGCAACCGCAAAAATCAAAATATGATTACGTAATTATCGACTCAGCTCCAGTTTACAACTTGGCAGACTTCTAATTATTTCGAAGAAGGCCGATCGTACCATGATTGTTTGTCGCGCCAATAAAAACCAATATTGACCACGTAAAAGATGGATTGAAATCTTCCAGGCCATCGACGCTAATATTGCTGGCGTGATTCTCAACCAAATTCCCTAGAAAAACGCACGGGATATTATAATCAATATTATCTATAAACCTAAAAACAGGAGGTGGTATGATTGATACACATCTGCATATTTTGCCAGGAATCGATGACGGCAGTCGTGATTTTCAGGAAAGTATTGCGATGGCTAAAAACTTGTCGCACCTGATTCACCGGTGGCTTTACTACCTCCCACTTTATTCCGAATAGCAATCAGCTGGCGGATAATAAAAACCAAGACGCGTCTGCGTAAAGAATTACAAGCACAACTAGACGAGCTTTGGGATTAAGTTTAAACTATATCCTGGTAATGAAATTTATGTGGATCCAGAAATGGTGAAATATATGCAAGAAGATCAGGCATCGCTAATGGGCGAAGCCACTCAGGCTTAGCTCCGACGCTGCGAAAATAAAAAGAAGAAACACTATGTGCTTTTCGAAGTGCCATTTATGACTGAGGTGGGATATCTTAGGGAAGTACTTTCGAAAATGAAGAGTCAGAAAATATTGTGCCAATTTTAGCGCATCCGGAGCGTTATGAATTCTTGCAAAAAGAAACCGGAAAGAGCTCTAGAGCTCTGTAAAATTGGGGTAAAATTACAATGTAATATCGGTAGTATGGCTAAGCAATACGGTCCGAAGCCAGCCAAAACCATGAAGTATCTTCTAAGACACGGATTGGTGGATTTTCTCGGGACCGATGCCCATCGTGCGGATGGAAGTGTCTTCGAAAAGTACGAGAAAGCCTGCAAGAAAATTCGAAAAATTATTACCGATGAGGGACTGAAAAACTACAAGAAAATAGCCTTCGATTAACTATTAAAATAACTTCCGCGTGGGAAGTTATTTTTAAGCTTAGTTCTAAATGCGGACTAAATTCTTTGGTTTTTAGAAGAGCGATCCGGTACCACGAATTTCGCTTTGAAGATTCAAATACTTACGATAGATAGTTTGATATTCTTGGGTGGCCTTAGTGTAGGCTTCGTCTTCAAACGGTAGAATTACAAAGTAAAGTGGGGAGTTTTTGCCACCACAAATTTCCTTAGTATCGCCATAGGCAAGAGTGCTTTGAATATGCATCACGGACACCGCCAAGTTTAGCGCCGACCAATCCATCCGACCAACCCTGTAATCAAGCTGCCAGAACCAGTAACATCAAGCGGGTCCTTCAAAGATTTTTGGATTATTGTGTCATCGAAGGAAGAATCAAAAACTGATTCATCGGAACACCAACCGAAGTAATAGGCAAGATATTTACTCTTTCTCAAGAGTGGTACTCAGTACCGACGCTTAAAATCAATAGATTTCAAGCCATCATTTTGGGCGCGAGAGACATTGTAAGACTTGATACTACTACGGGCAGACTTCAGAGTCTCGAAATATTTATCATTAAGAGCCTTCACGGCGTTTTCTTTATCTTTTTCTTCTCGTCTAGTTCCTTAGCCAGAACCTTAAGCTCAGCGTTTTGCTCAACTGCACCTTTTTTTACTCTTTTCGCCATTCAAAAACAATCAAGGCATAAAACCATAATTGTGGAAACGAAGAGTAAGACTGCGATAAAACCAATAATAATGCGTTGCTTAGTGCTAGTGCGTATACTTTTTCGTCCATATTTTTACCTAAATAATTTCTCCACCAATTTCTAATGATTGATTAATACTGTTCATTATAGCAGAGATTTCTCAGAAAGGAGAGTCTTCTCAGTCGAGGCGAAATTCAGGTGGAAACTAAGATTTTTGTATCAACACCTTCCACTTGATAAAATGGAAGTGGCAGTGAGGTGGAAGACTAGAGACGTTTGGCTCTTCAAAAACTTCAAGAATGGCATTTTCAACCAAAGCAAAAGGTTTTTCTTCTGAAATCTTAACCGTAAGGTCACGACTCGCGGCTGGGAAGCGACTGAATTCCTTTTGATACGTTTGTCGGCAGCTTTTGACCGAGGAGGGGCTCGAGGTCTAGTTCTAAACTAGAAACTTCTTTTGAGCTTCAGAGCGGTTTTTGACAGAATTCTTTAATTCGCTGAGGCAACCAATTTGTGTACTAGAAAGTAAAATTTTTGGCCGCACGCTTTTGGCTCAAAATAACCTGAATCTTCACTGTCGGTGAAAGCTTGAATTTCAAAATTCAACCCGAGTTTATCAGCGAGATTTTCTAAGATTTGCTTAGAATAATAATAGTCCGCAGTGAAACTACCGCCAGATGATATTGCATTTTCGGAGTTTGACTCAGAATTTAAGCCGAGATTTTCTAGTAACCTGATTCATTTCGTAAAGTGAAAAATCGGCAAAACCGGCTTTTTTGATTCGCGGACCTTTTCGAGTAGGCTTGGAGTAATAGAAGTGCGGAAAAGTTGCAGTTCCGGCGAAATAGAATTGATGATTTCGTAAGCGTCCTCGGTATCTTCACCGACGCGTTCGAGTAATTTCTGGAGATGAAGCTATAAGTCAGAACTCATGTAGCCTGAGCTCAAGCGAAAGAAGGTTTCGCAAGGTAGTTTTTAACTCAAACATAGCATTCTTTTCGGCGCCAATGAATGGGCGAGAAGGTAGACTGAGTGGTAAATTATCAAAGCCGAGTAAGCTGACCAACTTTTTCGATGATATCTTCCTTAATATGAATATCAGTGCGCCAGAGTGAGCGGCGACAAGAAGTTTTTTTCAGAATCAGAAACCACCTTTAAAGCTGACATTTTCAAGCGTTTGAATAATCAAAGCTCTGCTGTAATGTGAACCGAGGAGTTGGTTAATCTCAGAAACTTTCACGGCGACCTGAATTTCAGATAAACTTGTTTCAGAGAATCAGCAAAACCAAGTTTAGCATCAGATTTCACAATGTTTAGCAAGACAATCTTTGATTGCCGGGATAGTATTGACGGCTGGCTGTCCCTTGGTGAAGCGAGTAATAGCCCTCAGAGAAGATACCGTGAGCCATCTGGGTCTTACGTAAATTATAGAGGCTAAAAGTAGCAGATTCGAGCAAGATGCGGGTGGTCGAGGAGTCAATTTTGGTCGATTCCCCACCCATGGCGCCAGCTAAGGCGACTGGAATATCGTTCGAAGTAATGACGATATCATTGAATTTAGTTCAATGGTTTTACTCATCGAGTAGAATCAAAGATTCACCAGAGCGCGCGGCACGTACGATGATTTTCGCGTGATCTAGGCCACTGATTTTAACAAATTTATCATAATCAAAAGCATGAAGCGGCTGGACCAAGCTCTAGCATAATAAGATTTGTCGCATCGACGATTGGATTTACTGAGTTCATGCCGGATTTAGCTAGTAAAACTGAATCTTCGTCATTGGATAAAGATCAGAGAATTCTAAAGAACGGAATCGCCAGGTTTAGATCAGAGACATTAACCAAAAACAGGCGTGAATAGCGGGGACAAAGTTTTTTCATCGGCAATTTCAATGGAAATTTCGTCAGATAGTCCATCTATAGTTTGATCAAAGCTCACCTGTTCAGAGAATTTTTGACCAAGAATACCGGAAACTCACGCGCAAAGCCAATCAAAACCAAAAGTATCTGGACGGTGGGTGAGGGATTTATTTTCAATATCGAGAATTTTACTCATTTAAATCGAAAACCCTCAGCTAAAGCATCACCTGGATGACCAAGAGATTCATCGACCCCAGCAATATATTTATGATCAGAAGAAAGCTCCAAGCTCATCTGGTCCGGCTAACATGCCGAAACTTTCATAACCACGCAATTATGCGAGCACCAAGCAAGAAATTCTCGCCACCGAAAGTATCTGGCACGATACTACCTGGAGTGAGCCAGACAGCGATAATACCAGACGAACATTAGGCGCACCACAGACGATTTGCACGAGACCGGAATCCAGGGTAGAAAAACTTCTGATTAAGTTCTGGACCAGCATCGATTTGACAGAGATGTAGTGGGTGCCCGGAATATCTTCACGTTACGACCTTAGCAAGATAGGCGCTCGCGATATTTTTCGGTCATATCCATCACGCCTTCGACTTCGACGAGCGTGAACCGATTAATTGAACTAACTCTCATCGGAAACTGGATGGAGCCGACATATTGTTTGATTTTTATTATGAAATAAGCATTAAAAATTCCTCCAAAAATTCAAGTTTGGTTGATTCAAAAGAAACGAATGTCATTGAGATGATATTTCATAATGACCAGACGGTCGATACCACCACCCCAGGCGAAACTATGGTAGACTTCTGGGTCGATGCGGCAGATCTTTAAGACATTCGGATGGATCATGCCACAACCCATAAGTTCGAGCTCAGCCGTCGCCCTTGCCACCAAGAGAAGCTGGTTTTTCGACAAGTAGCTCTAGGGATGGCTCAGTGAATGGAAAGAAGCTAGGTTGAGTTTTTAATACGCAATTTTTTTCACCATAATAGGTTTCAAAGAAATTTTTCAAGACGCTGAGCATTTTCGGACATATTAGCGGTTTTGGAAACAAAGACACCTTCACATTGGTAGAAAGTATGTTCATGTGTGGCATCCACATCTTCATTACGGAAGACACGACCTGGAATCACCACGGCAATCTGACCATCTTTTTAGATTATCTAACCTCGAAGTGAGCGCGCGGTATTGCATAGTAGAAGTGTGAGCAGGTGGAATAAAAACCTTCCTGGTACGGAAAGTATCATAACCATCACGGGCTGGGTGGCCTTCTGGGAAGTTCAAAGATTCGAACATATGAAATTCATCGTCGAGCTGAGTAGATTCCATGACTTCGAAACCCATACGGGAATAAATATCAATCACCCGACTCAAGTTCGATCATCAAAGCGATGGCGACTGCCACGGTGAAAAAGTGATTTTCGATTGATTGACGTCAAAGGGCGCGGTAAGGTCAATCGCTTTCACGGCGGTGTTTTTGTCGGCGGCCTCAAGGGCTTTTAATTTGTTTAATAACGGCCTGCTTTTTTTGATTCAAAGCTGACCAAAAGCCTTGCGCTCTTCGGGAGCTAAGGTCTTCATTTTTTTGCGTATTCTTCGCCGAGAGATTTAAGTTCGGCTTTTTAGCTGTTCCAATTCCATAAACTTCTTCTATTATACTCTGTTTTGAGGTGAAGTTGAAGATGAATTGAGAAAAAAATCGCGCCAATTTGACGCGATCAATGCAGATTTTTAGAAGAATTTAATGAAGATTAAAGAAATCACTGCGAGGATGATTAGTACCGGCCAAAAACCAACCAAATTTACTGGTAGTTTTAAGGTCTTTAGCATAATCAGAGTCTTCCACCAAGTCAGGATCGCTCATTTTAGCTTGCATCCTGGCACGATTTCGAAGGTCCGCGGTAATTCTTTGAGTGAGATCTGCATTTTTGTCTTGATCTTTTGTACAATTACGCCCATCTTTCCTTTCGATATACATTACCATAGTTTATCATATTATGATATAATTTTTAATATTATTAAGGAGGTAAAATGGCAAAAAGACTAAAAAGTCCGCACACAAGCCAAAAACGACTGTGAATACACCAGAGGTAAACTCGAAATTAAAGAAGAGGTTATCGAGGTCGTCGAAAAAGTTGTCGACGATAGTAAAAGCGACTGAGAAGGCTGAAAAGAAAAATAACAAAAGAAGTCCTCAAAGTAGAAAAGAAAATTAAGGAAAGCAAGAATCCATTCAAGGGTTTCTTCGCTCGCAAGTATCCTGAAGGTGAGAATATTTTAACGATTTTCGAAACTCCACGTATTTGGGGTGCAGTAATCGGTGAAGTGATTGGAACGATGTTCCTTTTCCATGCTGCTTCTAACCCTTGGAATCCAACAACCACTTTATATCTTGTTTGGTTTTCTTTGCGATTACCTTGGCAGTTTTTGCCTATTCAGGTGCTCACTTAACCCAGCCACCACGATCGGCATGATGGCAACTCGCCGTGTTTCTGCACCGTGGCGTACTTACATCGTAGCCCAGGTCGTCGGTGCATGGCTTGGTTTATTAATTATCGGCGGTCTCCCGCACTGCCAGTGGCGCCAGCGCTGAACTTCCAACCTGACTGCTGCAACTGGTAGTGATTTCTGGAAATACATGTTGATCGAATTCGTCGGTGTCTTCACTGTAGCATTCTTCTTCAACCGTGCTCAGGAATATAACCACAAGAAAAAGTGCTTTCACCCACGCGGCAATCATCGCTGGTGGCGTGACTCTGCAGTTCTCTTCTGTTTGATTCTTTCCGACAGCTTCTTTCCAAGCTTTCGCAATAACTTCATCTTGAACCCAGCTATTGCTATCATGTACCAAATTTTCCCAACTTCTGCTGAGAAATTTGACGCTTTGATGGCATTGTAGCTCTCGAATCTTTGGTTCACATTATCACCCACTTGTAGCAGGTATTCTTGCCTTCTTCGTGGCTGATGTGGCTAAGGCTCTTTCAGATGACTGCTGAATGTGATTGCTGTGAAGAAAAACATCATCATCACCACGATAAATAATCACTGGTGAATAGTAAATATAAGACTCCTACTGTGGGTCTTATTTTATAGATAAATTTCGGATAGTTTTTAGTCTTATATTAGATATCATAGCCCGTTACGGGGCTATTTTTCTAGCGCTCTTTGGAAAGAGTGGAGTAGCTGGTGGAGTAATTTCGGAGGCAGTAAAAGATTTGCTCAATTGTGGTGGTGACTGGCAAAAACGGTTTAAGTCAGATGGTTGACTAAGAGAAGTTCATTCTACGAGATTGACTAAAAATCTGCTTAGCGGCTTTGGATCGGTCTTTAGCCATAGTCCATGGCTTTTGATCTTCGATATGTTTATTAATTAATTGCACCTGACTCCAAGCATAGTCAATGGCCCCAGAGAAATTAAACCATCCATTAATTCACGATATTCTGGCGTGAATTCAAGAACCGGAGCATCTGCGAGGCTAACCTGATTCTTTTCGCAAAGAGTAGCTAAGCGCTGAACGAGATTGCCATAGTCGTTCGCGAGTTCATTATTATAGGTATTTTCAAATTTTTTTCCCAAGAGAAATCAGAATCCAGGAAGGTATCGATATGACGAGAGAAGAAATAACGGAAAGCATCGACGCCATGTTTATCCAGTACCTCAATCGGGTCGACGACATTACTGATACTTTTTACTCATTTTTGACCATCAGCCAAGATAAGGCCAAAGGAGAGAAGAGTCTTTGCAGAGGTAGACTGAGACCAAGTAAGATGGCTGGCCACAAAATAGCGTGAAAGCGCAGAATGTCTTTACCGACGATACTGACGGTGGCTGGCCAAAACTTGAAATATCCTGATCTGGGTAGCCAAATGCCACGGTGATGTAATTAGTTAGTGCATCCATCCAGACATACATTACCTGAGAATCGTCGCCTGGCACGGAATACCCCAAGAGAGGTGAGATTTTGACGTGAAATTGAGACATCTGGTGCATCGGCAAGGAGCTTTTAAGATTTCATTTTTATCGAAATTCTGTAAAATTTGCATTTCGCCACTTTCGATTTTGGTGCGAATTTCATCCTTAAAATCACTGATGCGGAAATAATAATTTGATTCAGAAAGACGATTGTAGGGGTTTGATGATCCGGACAACACTTTGATTTTCAGTGTATTCTTTTCGGTGACAAAACTTTCACAACCTTCGCAATACCAACCATCATAGCTGGCAGTATAAATATGTTTTGAAAGTTTTTGCCAAATTTCCCTGCACACGCTGCATATGTTCTGGATCGGAAGTACGGATGTAATCTGTGTATTTCACATCAAAACGCGCAATGAATTTCTTGGAATGGCATTATCGTCAACATACTGTTGAGTGTCGATACCAAGAGATTTAGCTTTTTCTCAATTTTATTACCATGCTCATCAGCACCAGCCTGAAAACGCACAGAGTTGCCCAGAAGTTCCTGGTAGCGTTTATAAATATCAGCAAGCAAATAATCTCGGCATGTCCGATATGTGGCAGGCCGTTAACGTATGGTATAGCAGTGGTAATATAGATATTTTTCAGTTTCCTAATAATTATAGCAAAAATCAAGTATTTCCTCAATTCAAAAAGAGGCCAGTAAGCTCTTTTGAATCTTCTATTCGGTAATACCACAGGAGAAACCCTGGAGATTTTGGGTAGTGAGCACATTATTAATCGAAAGATCGAGTTTGCTGTCAGCGTCCGCGGTAGCGAAACTTTGATTTTTAAAGTCATCAGTCTTCTGATACGCTTCAAGGTCTCCGATTTTACAATGACCGAAAGAGAGACGATTTTACCATCCAAACCAGAGGTGATAGTCTTGTGATTTTCAATCTTTTCGGTACGACCATTATTTTTCTGTGAGTTGATTTTCCGAATCAATCGTTGCCTTAGCAGTCTTAGCGGCATCATTGGAGCTAAATTCATAAACTGTACGGATTTCAATACTAGACAAGGAATCGTGACTGTAGGTAAAAATCTTAGTCACCTCACCAGAGGCAGCATTGTATTTCAGAGGATTCTCTTCGGAAACTTTGGTGGCGCATTCAAGAATTTGATTTTTCATTAGCAACGACAGTGCTTTTATTACTGGCGCGAGAAGACTTTTTCGGCTGATTACTCAAGGTATTAATCAAGAAGATGGCGCCAAAAATTACAAAAATACCAGCAATAGTAATAATAGCGATAATTTTTCGGGTCGAGCTTAAGTGGCTTTTTCTCCGGATTTTGCGCCTTGGTAGTCTTTTTCGTTTTTTTCTTTTTCGTAATCATGATAAGACACCGCACTACCAATAGAGCCCGGACTGATCAGCAGCCTTCAAAGGATTTTTTCTCTGATCTTCGAGGAATTTTTCATGTTCATCGTGCATCTTCTGCTTGATCTTCTTTTAGTAAAATCAACATCATCTGGAGTTGAGTCCTTGGCAGTTTCAGCAGCTTTAACTGCCCTCGGTGTTTTCCGTACCGTCCAAATTCATCAGAGGAGAAAGCGGCGTATGGCTAGGGGTAGTAAGACTATCAGAATCTTTGCGGCAGCCGAAGTAGTGGCGGTTTGATTCATAGAAGAAGCAAAATCGGCAGAGGGAGCGATAGTGACCGGTTGATTAGAATCAGTAGAACTAGCATCCAAGTTGCTTAAATCGAAAGCAGGAGAGGTCTCAGAGTTTGGTTCGAAGAATTAGTACTATCTGGCATGGTTTTTCCGTAGTATAGTTATTTAATTCTTCCATTAGATTAGCAAAAGTCTTCGGTGTTGTCCGCTTGATTCATGAAACATCCTTTTTATGTGATAACTCTTACGTTTATTTTATCATAAAAATAGCGTAAACTTTATCAGTAAAAACACAATATGCTATAATAATAAGGTGAGTAGTGCTTTCAAAAATAGCCAAGACTTATAAGACGCTATATATTTTTAGCGCTTTTTGCTAGTTTTATCTGGATTAATCTTCGATTTTTCAAGAGTCCGCTCAGCTTTTGCTGAAAGTAAAGACCCTGACTCTGGAGAAATTTCGGACATGCATTACGTGACATTTTTGCCGACAATAAAACCTTGACGATTAAAACTAACGCCAATACCGTCGAAGAAGCCTTGAAACGTTCAAATATTGCCGTAGAAAATTATGATAAGGTTGAGCCTGCCCGTACGGAACGGATTAATTCTGATAATTATCGCATTAATATTTACCGTGCTAAACCTGTCACATTGAGTGACGGACAGAAGACGGTATTTTTAATGACTGCGACTACGGATGAGAAAGCCCTTTTCAAGGAAGCGGGTTTCAGTGTTTATGATGGTGATGTGGTAACTAAGGTGGCGAACACGACATTTCTAGAAGTTGGTCTTTCGACAAAATATCACCTGAAACATACTGGGGGTCATGAAGTAACCGTAGAAGAAGAAATTCTCACTACGAAGAAAAACCGAAAATGATTCAAGTATGGCGACGGGCCAAACCAAGCTTGAAACCATGGGCGAAGTTGGCTGTAAACAGTCTGTCTATAAAATTAATATGGTAAATAACGTGGAAGTTTCGCGTGAACTAGTCTCAACAAATATTATTAAGCAACCAGTGGCTAGAGTAACCAAGGTGGGTAGTAAAAATCGATTCCACCAGATTGGGAAACTTGCGCAAACTACGCCAGAAGTGCGGGCGTTTCAGAAAAATGACCTTTACGTGGCTTTGACTTTAATTATGCGCGAATCAGGTTGTCGTTACGATGCATCAAATGCCGGATCAGGCGCTTATGGTATCTCCACAGGCACTTCCAGGCTCGAAGATGGCTTCAGCTGGTAGCGATTGGAAAGACCAACCCATTGACTCAAATTCGTTGGATGATTGGCTACGTGACCGGACGCTACGGTGGCTGGAGTCAGGCTCTGGGCTTTCTGGAGTAGCCATCACTGGTACTAGGAGAAAAGATGTTACAGAACAAAAATCCCTTAGGGCAGAACTGGCTAAAAGATCGTTTTACTTTTGGAAGAAATTGCCGAAAGTGCAAGAAGTGAAGTAGATTTTGTGTAGAAATCGGCCCCAGGACTAGGGACGCTAACCAGTTCTTTACTGAAGCGATTCCCAAAAAGTAGTAGCGATTGAATTGACGAGAATTTAGCCCACAACTTACCAAATTCCTTTCCTGGCAAAAATCTCGAAGTGATTAATACTGATGTTCTTGATTTTGATTTTAGTCAACTTGATGGTGATTTTTCGGTGGCAGGAAATATTCCTTACTACATCACTAGTCCAATTATTCGAAAATTATTACTACTAGAAAAAGAAGCCTGCGAAAATCGTACTTCTAATGCAAAAAGGAAGTGGCCGATCTGATTCTCGAAGAAAAAGGCCGCTACTCGTTTCTAACTTTATTCGTACAAAATTACGCGGATGTCGAAGGGTGGGAATTTTCGTCGAACGAAAAACTTTTACGCCACCACCAAAAGTTGATTCGGCCTCGGTAATCTTTTTACCCACGAGAAAAAGCTTTTAGTTTCGGAAGAAGTTTCTAAAATTGCAGAAACAATGTTTTGCTGAACCCACGCAAAAAGCTTCATAGGAATGTTGCACATTTTCACCGGACGTAGCCGCGAAGAAATCGTGAAGATTTTCGAAGAACTTGGGTTTGATTTAGATGCAAGGCCAGCTAATTTAGATTTATTAGAATACGAAAAAGTTATTAAATAAGATTAAGGAAAAATAACCCACTTAAGGGTTATTTTAAAAATCGAATCCTTCATCTTCATAGAAAATATCATCGTAGAAAGGGTTAAATTTTTACTGGACTTTTGGTTTTGACTGATTGTAGCTAGAAGAACTACTAAAATGCATCGGAAAACTCATCAAAAACTCATTATTGAATTTATGACTGCGATTGTCACCAAAGTCAGTACCATATAGCTACCACCAAAACTATTATCAACGGATTCATTGAAAGGATCTGGCTGATAACCAAGCTCAGCTAGGAAAACGGGATGGCGTATTAAAAATTAGACTTACCATGTAGAAACCTCACAGCGGTAAAAAGTAAGGAAGAGACGCTTTTTAGCACGAGTCACACCGACATAGGCCAGACGACGCTCCTCTTCAATACTATCCTCATCGGAACTCATAGAGCTTGGGAAAAGACCTTCTTCCATGCCGACTATGAAAACAACCGGAAATTCAAGACCCTTGGCCGCGTGGAGTGTCATAAGAGTGACGGAATTATCACGAGTCGATTCATCAGAAGAAGACATTAGTGCAGAATCAGCAAGAAAGTCCTCGAGTGTATCAAAATCTTTGGTGTTGCCGACAAGAGCGTCGAGGTTTTCCTGACGCTCGGTAGTGGCCGGCGTGCCGTCATCGACGAGGTTAGCAAAATCAAAAATAATTAATCACTTCGGTGATAATTTCCGAAGGATTGGCAGTGCGGTCGATAGTCTTGAGGAAATTTTGCAGTCGCAAGAAACTATTTTTGGCCTTACCAGTAAGAACTTGATCAGCCTCCAGGTCCGTCAGCGACACCATCCAGGCCGAGAGCGAGATAGATTTTTCCAAAGCTGGCTGGACCGATACCAGAAATGATATTTCTTTAGTAACACGTTCAAAAGAAACACGATCCCGCGGATTTCAGAATGAGTCGCAGCATCAGCTAAAAACATCCTTGATTTCTTTACGATCATAGAGCGGATGCCCGCCGATAATCTTTATATGGAATGTCGCGCGAAATCAGGGCTTTTTCTAGGCAAAAACTCTGCGCGTTGGTACGATAAAGCACGGCAAAAATCCGAGAAATTACTCACCCTCATTTTTTTGGCATTAGCTAGGAGATTAATAATTTTGAGTGCCACAAAACTAGCTTCGGCCGATTCGTCATTGAGGGCCTGAATTTCCACCTTCTCCTCGTCCCCAGATTCGTGAATAACTCCTTGGAGCTTCTAGTTTTATTATGTTCAATGATTTGCTGGCCGGCTCTTAGAATATTACCGGTACTGCGATAATTTTGTTTCAGCTGATGACTTTAGCGCCCGGAAAATCGGCCTCAAAGTGCAAGATATTACGAAAATCGGCGCCGCGCCAAGAGTAAATTGATTGCCAGTCGTCGCCGACGACGCAAATATTTTGCTCGCGACCGGTGAGAAGCTTTAATCAAACGATATTGGACATGGTTAGTATCCTGATACTCATCAATCAAAAATGTGGCGGAAACGGGTCTGCCATTTTTGATGCACGGCTGGATTAGTCTCAAAAAGCTCCACGGTTTTTAGCAAGAGATCGTCAAAATCAAGAGCGGAAGCAGCAGCCTCAATTTTTTCGTATTCAAAGAAAACTTTGGCAATATTTTTTTGTTGAGGGTAACTCGCGGAAGCCTCTACTATTCTTCCGGCATAACACCAGCATTTTTCGAGCTCGATATAGTACTTTTGAATAGTTTTCGGGCGGAGATTTTTATCCTCGAAACGAAGATTTTTAATCGCACGCTTAATAAGAGCCTCCCTGATCAGAAGTATCATAAATCAGAAAATTGCGATCAAGATGAAGATTCTCGGCTTCCATACGTAAAAATTTTGACACAGATGCCATGTGAAGGTCCCCATAAACGGCATAAAATTGCGCGGCACCTCGGTGGCGGGAAAAAGATCGGAAGTGAAGAAAGATTTTAAACTATCAGGATATTGTTCAGTTTCTTTTTGAAGCTTGTTTTAAGAGATGGAAAAGGCGTTCGCGCATTTCCCTGGCCGCTTTGTTAGTAAAGGTCACCGCGAGAATTTGTGAGGGCAAAAATCCCATGAGTAATCAAAATTGGCGATACGATGGGTGAGAGTTTTAGTTTTACCAGAACCGGCACCAGCCAAGATTAGGAGTGGTCCAGAAAGGGTTTCGACGGCATCGGCTTGGGGGGATTTAATTCAGCGGTAAAAAGATTCATAGATTAATTATACGCTACTTAATGAACAAATATCTGCTGAATCATTTGCTGACAGATAGGCATTGAAGCAGATAGCCCGGCAAGAGAATAGTACAACGTGGTGGTAAAAATAAAAGATGCGCCACCCCATTAGGTCGTAGAGAAAAATAATTTAGTACAATTAGGGTAAAAGAGGCTAATCAAGATTATAAGAGTGAGAATATCCATGTATTTTTAGTAATGGCAAAATTTTGCTTTTATCTCATGAATGGTATCATGCATGGTGAGTTGACCTAGGTAAACTTGCACAATGTAATGCGTAGTAGCATTTAATACGGCAGGGTTAATCGATTGGCCGGATTCCGCAAGAAAGTGGTCAATCTTGGCAGAAAAATTATTCATCAAAGTTTGTTCGAGATTAATATTACTTGGAATTTGATAAATATTATCGATGATGAGATTCTGATATTTTTTTGATATTCCTCTGGCAAAATCAGCTGGCTGAGAATTTTCGGAAAAATTATTTTGCAAAGTCTGGAGATTATACATCACTTCGCCCGGCATGATTTGATTATCCGAAGATTTTGAGCGAAATTAATAATCTCCGAATTCATAGTGCTAGTAAATTCCTGATTACCTGAGCCGTAAAAACGATCAATGATAGCGGATTTAGTTTGAGAGACTTTTGATTGCATAGTAAGTAGGATTTTTCACCAAAATATCACAAAAATTAGCATTCATAAAAGGTCTGATTGGCTTTGGCTAATGAAAATCCGGCAAGAAGAGCTACGACAAACAAAAGAAAAATCAGTGCCAGAAGATGGCGAATCTAAAACGCTTGAAATTTTGCTGAATGTTATTAAGCATTACCTTTATTATAACAGAACGAATTGTCTGTGAGCTCTAGATGCCGACTAATCGGTTTAACGTCGGCGCCCTAAATGATTAAGACGACGAGCGAAAACCTGATAACCGCGATTAATCGAATAGACGTTACGTAAGATAGAAACGCCAGGCGCAGCCAGCATACCGAGAAGTAGAACTACAGCCGGACGAAGAGCTGAGGTGAAACTAGCTCGGCGGCACGCCAGTTGGTCGGGCCGAGACGTAAAAACGATGGGCGTCGAGCAATTCTACCTTAGCATTAAGGTTGGTGAGGTAGGTGGAATAAATCGCACGATTTTCAAAACCCAGTCATGAATCAGAGTACGACCTTCGGCCATGGCAGCAATCACGGTGAAGAATGGGAGATTATCGATATTGAGACCTGGGAATGGCATGGGATGAATTTTTATCAGCCGGAGCCACCAGGTTGGATTTTAGAAATATGTAGATCCACTAGACGAGTGCGACCATTATAAGAGAAGTATTCCTCAGAGCGTTCAATTTTTAGCATGCATGGAACGCAAAACTTCGAGCTCAATTTCGAGGAATTCAATCGGGGCGCGCGTGATAGTAATTTCGGATTTAGTCACCAAGCTCAGCTGCCAAAAAGACATGGCTTCGATCGGATCTCGCTAGGATAATATTCCACATCCTTATCAATACATTTTAATCCATGAACCACAAGCGTAGTGGTGCCAATTCCCTCAATTTTTAACCCTGAGATCCTGCAAGAAGAAACAAAACATCTTGCACCATGTAATTCGGGTGAAGCACCCACAATCGTAGTTTTTCCTGGATAGAGCGCAGCCGTCATGAGGATATTTTTCCGTCACCGTATCACCGCGCTCAATCAGGACGATGCGCTTTCCCTGATTCATCGTGAAGAATTTTTGATCCACCCTTAGCCTCATAAAAACCAGTGTGAGTAGTAGCATCGACATTGAGGCCAAAAACTGAGAGTGCGCGTAGATGTGGTTCCACAGTGCGAGTACCAGAGAGCAGCCACCAGCATAAGGCAAGGCAAATTCTTGTAAAAATGAAGGAGGGCCCATTAACATGAGGACCGAGCGAGTCTTACGGGCAGCAGCGAGATCCATTTCGTCAAGCTTTAAGCTCACGAGGAGGAGTGATTTCTAAATCTTTTTGACGATTAACCCAACGACATTTCACACCGATAGACTCAAGTACTTCAATAATGCGAAAACACTTCTTCGATGCGAGCAAGTTTCTTAAGTGTAGTGCGGCCACGGTTAAGAAGCGCAGCACAGAGCAGAGCCACGCCAGCATTTTTTGGAAGAATTAATCGTAATAGAGCTACTGAGTGTCTTACCGCCATTGATACGATAAGACTGAAAAGAAGAGTCGCTGACGGCCAAAAATCTGATGACCGAGCGCGGAGGAAATTTTTCTTAATCATCTCAAGAGAAGTATTTTTGATCACCTTTTTCAATGCGATGAACGGCGGACTGAGAAGTACCAATCATCTTCGCGAGCTCACCCTGAGTGATGCCCTTTTCGCGGCGGAGATTAGTAATAATGGCGCCGATTTCTCTTGGTAAGTTTTTGTTTCATAAGAACCTTTCCTAATAAAACCATAAATATTATATCATGGATGGTATATTTTGAAAATAAAATAAGACCCCCTAGAGGAGTCTTATTCGGAGAATTTTTTTCAGATTTTTAGGCTTCTTTAACGCCACAAACTACATTATTAGCGTGCACCCAGCCTTCAACAGATCCGCCATCGAGGTATTGACCAGAGGTGGAAGCGACGCGCATGGTTTGACCTTGCTTAATGTAATCATAAATTGGGTCAGTAATCATGTATTCCTGATCGGTTGGACCGAAAATCGTGCTCATTGACATAGGCGACAATTTTTTTGCAATAAATCGGCAGAAAGAATATATTACTGACATTAATCAGGTTAGACGGAGCTTTCTTCGACGGATGGTTTTTCGACCACATTAGTGAGCTTCCCATCCTGAACCTCGAGTACGCCATATTTATCAACTTTTTCCTTAGGGATTTTCGACACCAAGAATAGCGGAGTCGGTTTCAGATTGAAGAGAATTAATCAGAGAAGTGGCAGCAGATTCGCCTCTGGATTCCAGATGAAGTCATCACCCATATAGACAATCACTGGTTCGTTAAGATTATATTCTTCGGCAGCCATGGCGACAGGTACGGCGGTACCATATTTACTACTCGCATCTTGAGCAATGTAATGGATCTTAACGTGCTCTGGGAGAGTTTTTAGTGAGAGCCACACGGTCACCCTTACCGCGCGAGATTAGATAATCATTCAGCACAATATTATCCGAGTAGAATTCATGAACTTGGCAAGGTTCGGTATTGCTGACCACCATATAAATATCAGTGACTCCAGCCTCGATAAGTTCTTGCACGGAATAATCGACGAGTGGACGGTTGCCGACTGGCAACATAGATTTTTCAATAACTTTGGTAATCGGTAGACGACGGGCACCCCATCCGCCACAGGAATGATGGCTTTGGTAATTTTCTGCATTTTTTCTCCTTTTCTGCATTATACCATATTTTCCCCAGTGGTCGACTAGGGACGGTTATTTTAGCTCAATCAAATGAGTCGCGCCAGTGTTCAGAATGTTCGCTAATTAAGAGGTCAGCAAGCGTGGCCGCAATGTTAGTTAGGCCGGCGTCAGGCAAGTTTTTAACTGATAGTGCTGACTAAACTCGGTATTATCATAAAAAATAACAGGGGACGAGATTAGTGGTATGTGAGGTCTTGGCTTGGTGGGTGGTGGTATCGAAAAAGTTCCTCGGCATTACCGTGATCAGCGGTAATTAACATCATACCGCCCTAGTTCATCAACCTTTTTCGCGAGGCGCTGAAGTTGTAAATCTATCGCCCATAGCCACCACGGTCGGCTCAAGCTCGCCAAAATGCCCCACCATATCACCACCGGCAAAAGTTAATTCGCACAAAATCAAAATTAGCCATTTTTCGATAACGGCGTCAGTAATTTCCGCGGACTTCATCCAAGGTCGCTCGTTGTAGGGGCGCGTATCGGATTTAATTTCAAGGAACTCTTCGCCAGGCAGAGGCTCGTAACTATTACCATTGAAGTAATAAGTAATGTGGCCAAACTTGGCAGTCTCAGAACAGGCTAACTGAGTGAGATTTTTGGCAGCCAAATATTCGTGCAGGGCGTGATGGATTTCGACTGGAGTGACCAAGGTATGCTCCGGGAAATGACGATCCACATCATATTCGGTGAGACTAGCAAAATAAATCGGAAGTTTCTGATTCTGCTCGGTGCCACGATTAAAACCCGTAAAAATCATCGAGACAAAAAGCTTTCGGCAATTTCAAGGGCGCGGTCGGCACGAAAATCGAAGTAGATGAAACTATCGTGTAGCTGAACTAGACCACTGATGCTTCGCCTCATCTGTCACCACAAAAGCTGGAAGATACTGATCTTGAAGGCTAGGGTCAGATTCACGAAAATGTTTAATTGCCGCGTCTGCAGAATTAAAATAATACTCGGCCTGGCTATGAACTAAGGCTTGCCAGCCGCGTTCCACCATCGACCAATCAGTCTGATAACGGTCAGCAATGAAGACCATACGACCACCGCCAGAGGCGATTCGGATATCGACGTCGAACTCGGCTTTGATTTCTGTGACCGCTTGATTAAATTGAGTGAGATATTTTTTCAGCTGACTGCGGCGCCACATCGCGACCATCGAAGACCGCGTGCACGCGTATGGTTTTGATACCAGATTCGGCAGCGCGTCTTAACATGGCAAATAGATGAGATAACTCGCTATGTACGCCACCATCAGAGAAAATTCCGGAAAAATGGAGGGTGGACTGGTGCGTTTTGAGATTTTCGATAGCCCCTGCCAAGCGCTGGATTGCCAGATTTCACCGGTAGAAAAAGCTTGGTTGATTTTAGCAATCCCCTGCTTAATGATTTGACCACTGCCAAGCGCATTATGCCCAACTTCGGAATTCCCCATTTGGCCGGCCAAAATACCCACTGCCTCACCGAAGCTTGGAGAGCTAACTTCGATAATTCTAGCTCCAATTGATGCAGAAAACTCAGTGTAGCTAGTGCCACGGCGTTGCCTTCGATTTCTGACGAATGCCCACCCCCATCCATCACCACAAGGACGACTGACCGGTATAATTTTTCTTTGATTTTGCTTGCATGACTCCACTCTTTTTATTGCTTAATTAATGCGTTTGATTTTCGGCAGCAGAGGTCAGGACATTTTCGAATAGGACGCCAATAGTAAGTGGGCCCACGCCACCGATTTTTGGGGTAATAGCGGAGATATCAGTACGTGCACGAATTTCATCGTTAATGTCACCGAGAATCACTCCACCTTCACTAGCGGTACCAGCATCGACAATCACAGCCCCTCGCGAATCATTTCCAGAGGTAATGAGATGAGGATTACCCGTGGCAGTGATACTGATATCGTAATTTTTGAGTTCAGAAAAATCGGAACCACGGTGAAAACCGAAACACGAAGATTGGAATTCGTGAACATGCGAATGAGCGGTTCACCGACCAGACGTCCACGGCCGACAATGGCGATAGATTTATTATTCAGTTCAATGCCACAGCCAGTGAGAAGCCAATTGATGGCGGTAGCGGTAGCACTATCGAAACGGCTTTTTACCGGTCAAGCCATCGACATCTTTTTCGGGAGCGATTAACGTAACTAGTTCCTCGGTCCACCCGGATTTTGTAAAGGAAGCTGTAAAATTATCGAAGAGACGGAACTATCTTGATTAGAAGATTCGATAGCGGATTGAATAGCTTCCTTTGGTAGGATTTACTACTTGGTCGATTACTTCAATCTCGATATCTTCCCGTAAGCTTTTCTTCAGGCTGACATATTTTTTCGATGACTGGATTGTTTGAATCACGAATAATGACCAATTTCGGACGGATTTTACGTGAGCGGAGAGCCTTTACCTGATGAGCTTGGCGCTCCTTAATAAATCCACCAATTCGCGACCGTTTAATTCTTTAACCATGGGACCCTTTATTTAATTTCGTCCGGTTCTTGCTCAATCTTTAAGCCGAATTTGTCGAAGACAATCTATGCACTTTCAGCACGGCAGCAGCAAGGTCGGCATAAGTTTCAGCAGATTCATTAATCAAAATTAATGCAGCCTTATCACTGACTTTCATACCATGGAAGACCTGACCTTTAAGACCAGCATACTCAAGGAGCCAACCAGAGTTGACCAAGTTAGTGCGTTTTTCTGGAGAATCTGGACCGACTTTTTAGCATTGCGCCAAACTTCGATACCACGTGCCTGGCCTCGTCATTCCCTCGTCAGTGAGGTAAATATTCTTTGAAGAAACTACCAGCACTAGCGATTTTTCTGGATCTGGCAGCTTTAGAATTTCTCACTTCGCGAACCATACGAGCGATGTTTGTTGGTGAAAAATCAGTCTCTTGATGTTCATCCACATAAGCTTGCAAGGAGCGGTAGAATGGTGGATTGTTGACCTTTTTTTCAAACGAATGACGATGGAATAAATAAAGTAACGACCGACACTTTCGCCGGAATTAAAGATAGATTTGCGATAGCTCATCTTCATGTCTTCAGTAAGAATGGTCTTAAAAGTTTTTTCCTGTAGGTCGTAAACATCAGCAGAAACAATTACCTGCGTGACTTCCTGACCATAGGCGCCGATGTTCTGAACAGGTGAAGCGCCAGCAGTGCCCGGAATACCAGCCATCGCTTCGATACCAGAATAGCCAAGGGCAGCAGTGAAATTGACTAAGGAATCCCAAATTTCACCACCATTGGCACGAAAAATAGCCATAGCTTCTTTTTTCAGCTTCTGTTCTCACCTCGGCGCCATAAGCGGCTTCTGATTTCTTCTCTGAGAGCTGTGAGATGCCGAGAATACGATCAGCCAAGATCACACCTTGGTAGCCTTCGTCGGTGGCGAAGGTATTAGCGCCATTACCAAGGATGGTAACTGAAGATCAGCGGCGAATTGATAGGCTTCTGGAATTTCATCTTTTGGACTTAATCTCGATGACATATTTAGCTGGACCTCCAATGCGCATGGTGACAAGATTTTTAATCGACATTTTTCGAAATTAACATTTATTCTCCTTGTTTTTATTAAGTTTAGTAGTGGTTTTAAAATTCAAAATAACTAAATCATTACTTTTATTTTAACATAAACAAATCCCGGACCTCTCATGTTAAAATAGATAAGTAATGTTTGAAATTCTATGAAGTATTCAGGTTTGTAAGCTTCTGGTTTTGATGTTCATTATTTATTCTTTTTTATCGGCTGGTCTTCGAAATGTATTTGGACCAGCATCGAACAACGCAAACTACAAAAACCGTGGTTTTTCTTTTCGGACCAATTTGTCCAATTTACGGTGTGGGATGATTTCATTTTTAATCCTGACACAAGAGATTCATTTCGAATGGTATATAGAATTTTTTATTTTTCGCTCTAATCTGCACAGTGATTGAATATATCACAAGTGTGGTAATGGAAAAATCTTTCGGGTGCGCTGGTGGGACTATTCAGAAACCACGCGTTTCAATCTAAACGGCCGCGTCTCGCTGGAGACCTCCTCTCGGCTTTGGGCTAGGTGGCATGTTAATTAAATATGGCCTACATCCATTCATTTTACATTTGATTTCACCACTTTCCTGGCCAATGATCGAATCAATAAATGCTGTACTCGTTAGTAGTTTTTAGTAATTGATATTATTTTTACTACAGTAGCCACTTTGGGAATTACGTGATAAATTCAGCATACAAAAATTCGGTTCAACCAAAATTGACTTAACTTCCGAAATTAAAAAGCTAATCCTCGAGTATTATTCACGTGCTGCTAGATTTAAGCGCCACATGACCAAAGCAGCAATGAAGAATATCTCAAAAACTCAAGAAAATATTAGCAACAAAATTAATTCGATCACTAAGCCGAAGAAGTAACTTTTGGTAAACTGCCTGAAATTTTTGTAAAAATCTTTTGCTTTCAATTATTAGCTTGGGACGATAAATTATTCTGAATTAAGATATTTCAAAAATGCGAAAGATAGTAGGTGGTAAAATCCGGACGAAACTTTCGGCGCAATTCCTTAATAAAACTTGACCCTTTACCATCGACGGTGAGTAAAATTACCTGCTTTTTAGCACTGAGGAGAGCGACATAAAAGAGTCGACGTTCTTCATTGACTGAGGCCTGATCTAGACTTAATTCTTCTGCAATTTTGACTAACTCGGCCTTAAGCGGTGGGTCCTTGACGTGAGCCGGAAAACCCAACTTAGCTTCTGCGATTATTTAGAATTATTACATAGTCAGCTTTCTGAGGCCCTTAGATTGGTGCACGGTAAGAAAAACGGATTTTTAAGTCTGGTCGCGGACGGAATGCTACGCCGTTAGAGGTTAAATTAAACTGCGCAGTGCAGAAGACGAAACTGGTCTACCTGGAAACGACTGAGCAATAAAATCGAACTACACTCTGGAAGAGACTCGAAGTAATGCGTGAGGACTCCTAGATCGAGTCGCTCTGATTCACCACAGACTTCACGACGGCTCTAATGAGTCTCTTTTGGCTTTGAATTTGTTTTCGAATTTGAGTATGGTCCTGCATGATGAAGCTCGAGCTTAACCTTGCGAGTGTGGGTCCAAAACGATAAGTTTTCGAAATGCGATGCAAGGAAAAATCACCCCAGAATTTACGGAAGTTCAGAGTAAAATCGACGCGACTCGCCATCAGTGCAAATTGCCTGCCAGTCATCACCCACGGCGAATAGGCTGGCCTGTGAGGATTCAATGAGAAGATGTAAAATTCCCGTCGCTAGGGGCCGAGAGATCCTGATATTCGTCAACGATAATATAGCGAAATTGAGTTTTTAATCTGGCTCAGAACGAAGATACTGAATCGCTAATTTGATCAGCCCAGAAAACGTAGCCTGGTGGTTTTCTAGAGACTAGATAATTCCCTTTGATATTTTTGGAAACCGTGAGAAATAATTTACGGTATTCCTCTGAGGAGAATTTACTAGCAATCTGCACTACGGTCTCGGGTTCCAATTCATGTAGGTCGAGAAATTCGTGAATAATTGATGTATACACGGTAAGATCGTCAGAATCAGAAACTGGGTCATCGGCTATTTCGAAACGGGTTGTTCGTGGCCTCACCCTATCTGTCGTCACGGAGAAAATCTGGCCACAATTTTCGTAGCAATTTCAGGCTAAGCTATGAAAAGTCTCAATTGTGATGTTCGGTGGCGGAGATTTTTCCTAACAAAATTTGCTCCGCAAATGTTTGATAGTATTCGTCGCAGAAACGTTCCCCTGAGTTCCGTGGCGGAATCATGGGTAAAAAGATAAAACTAATATCTCTGGAGGGCTGATGAAACCAGATTGCAAGAGATAAAGAATTTTGCTGAGAATGGTAGTGGTCTTACCAGAACTGTGCGCCAGCTACGACTAGATTAAATCTAGCGGGGTCATAAATCGATTTGCGTTGTTCTCTTATCGAGAGGGTGATTTTTCGATGCGAAAAATCCGGGGGTGGAGTATCGAGGGATTTATTACCAGGTCTATGAGCAGAAAGTCGCGCCGATGAAATATTTGATATGTGGTCGACTTCGGTCTGAATATGTTTTTGGTTGTTAGATTTTTGGCATATTTGGGCTCCTTTTTGATTTAAGAGCCAAGATTATTTGAGAATTAATAAACAAGTCGGCTGGGAACTAGTGGATGTTTTCTAAAACTGGATTTCTGTCCAAAAACCGCCGCTTAAAAATAATTTAACAAAAATCATAGCCTCTACTATGATCTAATCTTGTAGGTGCCCGAAACAGGACTTGAACCTGCACCTAGAAGCTAGACTCAGCACCCGAAGCTAGCGCGTCTGCCAATTCCGCCATTCGGGCTTGAGATAATTATACCCCAAACCCGACGGTTCGTGAACTAGGAAGTTCTATACCCATTTAGTTATATCACCAGTAGAAGCATTGAAGATGTCCCGCGTTTATTGGTGTAAATAATATCACCGGCACCGTTTTTAGCCTGGCTATATTCGCCGAAGTCGGATGGGGATTGAAGACTTGAGCGGTACCACCACTCTTTTAGATTAATCGTAGACATGCGCTGGTTATCCATCTCTGCGCTAACTTTTGACATCTTAGTTTTATCGAAATTAGAGATAAGATTTGATCTTTCAACGCAGCAGAAGCTGTTTGTCTGACCACAGAGTCAAGAGAGTTAGTGCCTTTTGCCCCAAGGATTTTCATCTGCATCATCATTTCCAACCTTAAGGAAGTTATCCATAGTCATATCATCATAGGCTTTATCTAGACCTTGCTTCTAGTTGCTGCACTAAGCGATGGATTTGAGCCCTCAGCATCCTTTTTATAGCTAGTGCTCTGTAGGTATTCATTAAACTGTCGATTTGCGATTTGTTGTTTATCTGCAAAACCCGGTAAGGTAACCGCGGCGCTAGCAAGCTGAGTAAATGCACGATCTCGACATAGACAAACTAGTATCCTTGCTCTATATCGCTTATGCGATTTTGCGCCCGTTCTTAGTAGCGCCAAGAGCACGGTGGAGTGCCTCAATTTTAACATCATTCGCGCGTTTCTCTTTTTTAGTCATAGTCGCATAATCAGCACCCTAGCGCCTTCCTAAGATCGCTCTCCATGGTAGCTCCATTGACGCCATCATTGGCAAGTTTGTTCATAATATTTTTCACTCACCATCACGAAACTCTTTTTCAGCCGTCGCCTCTAGGTTTTTCAAAACCGAGACCAGACATATTACTTAGAGCACCACGTCCAGCTGAATCCGAGCCTGCCCGTAGCTTAGAGTCGCTATTGACGATACCTGCAGCAGCAGCCCATGGTCGCATCTGTGCAATAGATACTTTTCTTTATCCGCCTTAATCTTATCAAACTTCCTCAAGTCCCTCTTAGCCCCTAGCAACTGATTGGTCGGCTGCATAATTACTTTATATTCTTATAAAATTCCGATGCAGCAATAGCTCCACCAGCCATACTAGCGCCCTTGAGAACTCCACCACGCATCTTATCGAAGGCACCAGTGATAGCTCCGAGACCAGCAAGAGATTTGGAAAGTCTAGATGGAATCGCAAAAATAAGGAAGCACATTTAATAAAACCGCCGACAATCATCATAAGTAGATCTGTGCTAGTACCGATAATAATCGAGGAAGCAAGAGCACCAGCAGAAGTTGCAAAATAAATACTGGGTAAAGCATAAGTAATGCTTTGACAATAGAAAAATACTTTTTAGTTATGGCGGCAGTGTTCGGTAGAGCATATAGAACCATCATGAGCGGGCAAGTACAACTACCATAATAATGGCAGCTTGACGAATGGTTAACATAACAAAGCCAAAGAAAACCGAAATTAGCGAAGTAATAATAAACATTACGACTGGAAGAATGATAGCTGGGCCACCAACCAAACCAGCGACAATAGTACCAGCACTAGCTGCTCCAGCTACACCGGTTATCGCTCCACTGATAGCAGCGCCAGCACCAACCGCTCCAGCTACACCAATTACCGCTCCAGCGATAGTGGAAATTGTGGCGGAGGCTCTAGTCGATGCATCAACATCCATACCGTCAGCAGCTACCGATCGAATAAGTACACCAATTCCGTTACTCATAATCTGTGAAAGATCAATTAGCACGCCCATAATTAGATATGAGAAATTAATCAGGATCGCAGTAATGATAAGTTTTGGTAAGATTTTTCTTAATGTTGTAATTAGAGATACCGATATTAGTCACCTGAGAAAAGTACCACTATGAGTAAACTATAATTACAAAACCAATATTCGCAATATTACGGAAGGCAGACCAGGCCTTTATAGATAGATGAACCTGCTTAGAGAATTGCTCGATAATAGAAGTATGTACGTTAGTAAGGGCAGTAATAGATCCCTAAGAGGCCACCAGCCGTAGCTGCACCATCAGCAATGGCCGGGCAAAGCATCCAAGAAAGGAACCCGCTGTTCTCTTGACAGTAGCTTTGCTTGGCATCACCATTAGTATTAGTAGTGTCGTCAACACTGGTGTCATCAACAACAATTTTAATTTATTTGTTTCAAGACATTTTTACTCATCCCTGACCGTCAATCGACGGTAAAATCTTTATTTAATAAAGCGTCTGATAGTATTTTATATTCTTTCTTTTCTTCATCCGTAAGCGGACCTTAGCATCGATTTTAGCGCTCATACTCTCTTTACTATAGAACTTGCGCTTTTCGATAACCTCTTCGGTATTACAGGCATCTGTTTTAGCGTTGGCAATTGTTTTTCGATAGTCATCGAAATCTTCATTTATTTTTCTTGGCTAGTTCATCGCATTTTAAAGAGGGTTTTACTCCCATTTGGATAGTAAGAAGTGAATAAACCCTACCACTTTATCCCATCGATCATCTTTCATCTGAGGGTATTTTTCAACCACGTTACCAGACGCATCTAACTCCTTAATAGTAAATTCAAAGGTTTTATTAGTTTTTATCTAGTGATTCTTGCTGATTAGTGCAATCAGCCTTAAATATCTTCAATTCATAAGAGTAATCCCTGGATCCATCCTCTGTTTTACTTCGAATCTTTCACATCATCGACGTTTTTTTGCATATGCATTTGTTTTCCAGTTATTATATATTTTATCAATATATTTTTCGACCATCTACCGTATTTTTACCAACGTTATATTGTTATCAGTTAGAACCTCTTGACACTTTTTCCCTTCATCTTTTTAGGACGAAATAAACCAAATTTATCTCCATCGCAAATAAGACTACTATTATCTACGCCAAAAATTCTCTTAAACTCACTGGTAATGTTAGTCTTAGTAGATTTATTTTTTCATTACACCAGATTTTTCCATCCTCTTTACCGACAATATCCTCTAGACGCCTATCTACATTTATTGATGTCTGATCGCTAAAGATATTATCACTTTCCATAATTCGTCCAACATCCGTAGTTGCCTTGTAATCGATATAGTATATAAATCTGAGCTTTGAATTTGCTTGCATAACTGTAAAAACATCATCCATCGGAGTCTCTATAGTATTTGCTGATTTGAAGCTTTATCAATATCTTTCGGATTCCCGGAAGTTGCATTATTCACAGCACTGCGCTCTTGATTTTCCCCTGAATCCCTATTGACTGATTGATGCTGTCTTATAACAATCCAAAAATCCCTTATAAACATATTCCGCAATATTTGCCTCATCTATCCCTTTTTCGCCACTGGAAACTTTTATGGTTTCTGCATCCGCGAACACTGTACTAACAGAAAAATTATCACGTTGAAGATAATCATTAATGCTAAACTCAAGCAAACAAACCCTATATCTTTTTCCCTCATACTACTTCCTGATATAAATTACTAATTTATCGATACTAACTTTCAATAGATCTTCTTGTTCGTATTTCTTTTCTGAATATATTTCATTAAAAATAAATTTGGGGACTGACACTTAGATTGAGCTTATCTATGACTTGATTTTTCACTTGAAATATTCTCAAGTTGCATAATTATATCCTTTTCGCTCTGACTTGAACTATGTTTAGTTAACTGAATAAGCGAATCATCAATTGACTTTAAACTATTAATATCTATCTATAACCTTTTTAAAAATATTCTGAAGGTCGGTAGTATCCTGAAGATATGCGGACAGAATACCAGAGTCGTAATTATTATAGGCTCATATATATCGTTATATACTTTAGTACTTTTTGATATCTAACAAAAGCGGTTATTAAAGTCTTTTCTTAACGCTTCATACATTTCACCAATATTTTTTCCCCATGAATTTTATCCTTATTTAATAAAAGGCTATTTTCTTTTGAAAAGCTTCCATCCCAATATTAATAATATTATGAGTCATTCATAATATCAGAAAAGGATACCGATCCATTATAGATGTAATCTAATAGACTCTCAATCTGTGATTTTATCCATATCCTCAGATTCGGCTAATTGAATAAGTTCTTGTTTACTAATGGTCTTAGGGTCAATAACATTCTTCTTCAAAAATAAAACCAAGGAGAAATACTACCGCTAGTGCCAGCAAGTACTAGAATGGTAATCTTTTTCAACTTAGCGTTTTTAGGCTTGGTGGCGTAGGCATTTGGAATAATGATGTCGGAAAAATCACCACCTTGTGGAGCGGAAGTAAAAAGAATTGTTTGTGTTTTGGGTCCATTTGGTTAAATTATACCATAAGAGTTTTAAAAATAAATCGCAAAAAAGTCAGTTTATTTTAGTTTTGAGTATCATACTTAATTTAGATACATTAAGTATGATATTCCACATTTTTCAGTTACTCAAAAACTCCAGCCGAGACTGGAGTTTTTTGGTTGGACTTCGCAGGTTGTTTCAATGATAATACATTTTTAACTCAAGACGGTTTTTATTATCATCACGCAGTTTTCAACCATTTATCTGGCCCTCCTCGCTCAATGTTAAGCGAGGAGTTTAACTAGGTTTCACTATTGACGTCCCTAAGAAAAATCTTCGGAGCGGTCAATTAGCGAAGTTACGGCTAGAAAGATAAAGACCAGCAGTCGTAACGATAGAACCAAGACCAAAGGCCGAGCTAATTACGGTTTCAGGACCGGTTTTTGGCATTTCCTTTGGAAGTTCTTGTTTTGGTTTTTTTCTGGGTTTGGAGTAACTGAGTTACTGGTTTTTCTGGGGTATTTTCACAGGTTTTTCAACGTAAACATCTGCGCTACCTTGAACAGCGAAACCATTAGCCGAAGCCTTAGCCCAGTTGATCAAACGGTTGTTACCACAAATAAGATTTTCATCGACAACCTTAGCAGTGAAACGGACATAACCATCACCGTTAATATTGTAGCCACTGATATTCAAAACCGCCATTGATAACGGTGTTAGAATCAGTAGTTAGACCATCTTTGTGTTTTGAGGTAAATAATTTAGTAGTACCATTAACATATTGCATGTTCTTTTGGCAAGAGTCACTTACAACAACATCCTTAACAGCAGTAGCGTTAAGGTTCTTGTAGTGAATTTGATATTCGACAGAATCACCAACCTTGGCATCGATAGAAGTTTTTCCATTCCTTATCGCCAAGCATACGAACCTTCTTTAGTAATAGAGGTATTCTCGAAAAACTGGTTTAACCTTAATAGTGACATAACCAGCATAGTTGTAACAACCAGGGAGGTTACCATCTAATTTGTCATAACCAACTTTCACACCACCGTTTACGATAGAGTCAGATAGGGTGGTACCATTCTTGAAAATGTTATTTTCAAAGGTAGCAGAACCTTCAACATAGTCAAGTAGAAAGCACGACCATCGGCGCTCTTAAGATTCAAAGAATCCCAGTAACGAGATGGAGTTGCATTTGAGGCATTAATGAAGCCAGTAAATACGAGCAGTCTTAGGAAACCACAGTTGGTAAAGAAATTTCAGTGGTGACATCTTTAGCTACAGCGTTAACACCCTTAGGGTTGTTGTTGTGAACATAAAGACGAACTACGTAAGTTTTTACCTTCTTCAACGTTGACATCACCGATGTTCCAAACGTTGTTTTTACCATTGTTACCAGTAGCTTCATCACGAATACCTAAGAAGCTACGTTCATCATTATGGCATAATGACACCGGCTTCTTTTTCCTTAGCGGAGATAGAAGAACTGTCGTCCTTGATAGAGTTCATGACGATCTTGTCGCCAAGTTTACCAGCGTTAATGTCAGCGATAGTGTAAGTAGCGCGACCGCCAGCGTTATCACCCCAACCAGATACAGTTGCAACAGTAGCAAGACCAGCAACAGTCACGGTAGCAGCGATGGATGCAAATTTGAATGCTTTTTCATAAAAGTCTCTTTCAATTAAATTGTTCCTGTTATAAAATTTTTGTTTTCGATTTGACCACACGAATCTAAATCTTTTTCTTCTAGCCAAATTGTTAATTTTCGTCTATGCCACTGAAATCGAATCGTCTCAAGAGTAAACATGATTACCTGAGGCGGCTTTAAGCCGCCAGGGTAATAAGGTGCAACATAGATGAGTGTACCGAAGTCCATTACTGACTTCATCTAAACATCATTGCTTTCGGCAACGTCAATGTTGTCAACCTTGGTCCATTTTTGTCTCTGCACTCAGCTGATTGCGGTTGAGTTTCTGTAGCGTAATCCATCTCGATTTTCATACGCTGCTCAGATTCCTTGATGTTTCTGTTCTTATCTGGAGCCGGAGTTTCCGGTTTTACCTCTGGGATCTCATGGCTCGCCGTCCGTACGAACGGCCGGGGTCCGTAGGTTCGAAGGTGTCAGTCCCGACGGTAGTGTTACCACCACCGACTCTGGCGCCGCCGTTATTGACTGGATCCTGAGAAGGTTTCTTCTCGGGTTGACTCTCATGGTGATTATTTCCACCACCGCCACCATCGCGTCTTGGACGTGGAACAATGATTGGCTTTAGTTTCCGGCTCAGTCTGCTTGAGTTTCAGCGCGGTAGTTTCCCTGAACCTTGGTCTCCTGCTCAGACTCTTTAACCTTTTCTTTTCCTCGGTAATCTTCACTTTGATAAGCTCCTGGACGCTTGTCGTGCGTGTTGATCCCAACTCGAAAATTTCGGTGCCCGCCTTATTAACATAAGCAAACACTAAAGCATCAGCGAGTAAACTCGTAGTCTGCTCTTTCGAACGTAGTCAACTTAGCTGGAATCGCTATGCTCAAGACTCAAAGGATAGTGATGATTGGTGGTCACCAACTGCACCTTCTGATTGATCTAATCTGTCGAGAAGCCACAATGTGGCCACACCGACCTTGATTTGTCTATCATTGGCGTAAAGTACACCATCCTGCTCCATGAGATAGTCCTGATTTCGGATGCCATTCTTCATGGATTCGGAATACTCAGTCAATCTCTCAGTCATCCATGGGTTAACCTGAGTAATAGTAGTACCATCACCGTAGTCATACTCGTGAGCGCAGTAAGCACTGCATGAGTGACTGGTGGATTTGGTCAGAACTTCTTGGCGGAATTCCTTTGACATTACGCTCAACTCCCTCATCGGAGTATTTCTCGCCATCCTTAGTTCCGTGAGTCACGGAAAAAGGCGTGAGAGGGCGTCGCTGAAGCCGGCTCCTGCGACTCTTTCGGCTGCCTTATCCGGCATCGAGTTGTCGCAGAACTCACGGCTGAGCTCCGGCATGTCTGCATACTCGAAAGCATCGAAGTCGAAGGTTAATTCCCGACTTCTCAGCCTCAGCATCCTGAGCGGAAAAGGTTTTCGCCTCTGCGTCTGCGTGATTTCTTTGACAAGATTTCACGCCAGTAACTAGAGCCAATATTACCAATAATACTCCGAGAACTCGCAAGAATTCTTGTATCTTTTCCAAACTTTTGCCTTTTCATATTTCACCTCTTCTGCTGTTTTTCTTGGAGACTCCATTCTCGATATGGGGAACTGCGGAGTCTGGCTAAAAACGTTGCAACAAACACGACGATCATCATGCAACTAAGCACGATGGCTTCTCGTGTTCGAGCTGTCGATTTCGATTCTTAATGAGATTAATCCGAAGATAAATCCCACAAGCGTCAGAAACTGACAAACCATCTCCAACATGATTTCCTCATTCATAGAGTTACCTCTAAAAGACAACTCTGACCATCGCATAAATCACGAGGATAATTGCGGCGGCCAGGACAATAGTAACTGGTTGATTTTTCTAAACAAATCCGTGAGGATTGTATCATCTTCCCAGTCTTCGTCATCACAACAGGATCGAGGATTTTCTTCTTCCTCTTCGTCAGATTCTTCTTCGAAATCAACGACCCTGGTTCTTGACTTGAAGTTTCTCCTCCGGAGCGGGAGCTTCTTGGCAGTGCAGATCGATAGTTCTTAACGATCTCTTCGATTGCCGCCTCGCTGGGCTTTCTGGGGCTTGGGTCACCACCTAGCCGATTGAGAATTTCAGACAGCTTTTGCTGCGAACTCCCGGTCATACTAGGGTTCGTAACTTCCACCTTAGGGTTTATCCTCTGCGTCGATTTCGGCGCAGAGGTGGTAGTCTGAGCTTCTTCAACCTTAGTGGTTGATTCTTCCTCAGCCTGAGTATTTTTCGGCAGATTTGACTCAGCCTTTTTATCCTCAGTCACTGATTCCGACTTTGGCTCAGGGGTTACTTTAGCTCGCAACGCTTTTTCAAGCTTTTCATTGTCCTGCTGAAGCTGGTTCTGCTGATTCTGCATACGCTCACATTTGCTCACGCAGTTTAGCATTTTCGACTTCAGCCTTACTTTTCTTTTGGCTCTTAACTTAGGGCCGTCAAGATAAGTAAAGACAACCAGGATAAATGTTAAAAAGCCAGGTTGGAAACTGTTGCCATTATGAATTTCAGGTTACTGAAAAATCGCGATCCATCTGGTAGTAACTAAAAAGCTGACACCAAATGAGTGCGATCCCAGCAAGTAATGCCAGGAGGCAAGATAGTTTCACCATCCGGTAGTTTAACCTGCGTGGAGTTCAACATGGCTATAAACATCACTCCCACCAATTCAAGTACAAAAATAACTGCACTTTAAGTTTGGCTGGTGGCTTTGGAAATGCTAGACTCCCGAAAATTGATAGTAATAGCAAGCCTAAACTTGCTAAACAACCCTTCAGGAGACCCTTTTCAATCGCCGAGAACTCTTTGATTAGACTTGGTTTCGAGCAGATTTGCCATAAAGAATGACAAATGTCACAACAACAATCATAGCAGCAATTAAACAATAATTCATCATGATTCCCTCCTCTGTTGCGCTCGGTTTTCCGAGGCAAAAATGTTTTTGTGTATCTCATCTATTATAAACAGGCGTTAAATTATTTTTACGCCTGAGATGATTCGATTTGCAATGGACGTCTTGCAAATTCAAGCGGTTAAGCCAGATTACAGACTGAGATGATTATCTCATAAAATGCTTGAAAATGTCAATGTTTTATATCACAAGCATTAGCGTTTTTCGGCGATGTGGATTTCAATAGTTAGAAAATAATCATAAGTGTTTTTAGATTTTTAAAAGCAGAGTATGGAGGGTTTCCATGACAAAACTACAGGGGGTTGCTGCGATTTTTAGCTTACCGGTGAGCGCGAGTGGACTTGGTGATAGGTAGTGAATATTGCAGCGCACGAGTGGCTTTATCGAGTAGTTGGCGAATTTTGCAGTAAGCTAAGAGATTAAAATTTGCTATAATGGAAGAAAATGGAGGTGAAATGGGCGGCATAATTGGTAGATTACGGGACAAAGTGATTTAATGCGCGTAATTCCGGTAGACAGCAAGAGGCAGGCGATTTATATCAGAGATCACGCGGACAAAATGTCATGAAAGGTAGTTTGACGTTCGAGGTGGTAGTTCGAGTCTAGCCAGAATAATGGCTTCGGTCGAGTGGATAGCCAAAGAGACCAATCATGGTTATGGCTATATAAAAATCCTGAGGAATTAAAACATGGCTGTGGGAGTGGTGAGTGAGAGTGAGAAAACCGCGGATATGGTGTACTGAGTAGTGGCGACGAGAGGCGTGGATATGGCGTAACTCCTGGAGATGGATATAGACGGGTATGGAAGACTGGGCGGCGCTGGCTCTGGCGGTGGAACATCTGGGGTACGACGTGCCCCGAGTGAAACCATGCAGCGCGACAAGATGATGGGAATGGGCGGCGGACCCATTGGCGGCGCTGGATTCTCAGGCGGCGCTGGTTTTTCTGGAGGTAACAGGCCATCAGGTGGGAATATTAGACCGGTGATTAAGCCGGAGTTTCTGATTCTTGGGGAAAAATTAATAATCTATAATTGAAAAATAGTTGAGTTTGCTACAATTTAGGGAAGCGTATAGCGCATTTTTGAAAATTTGGTGGGTGTAGCTCAGTTGGTTAGAGCGTCTGATTGTGGTCCAGAAGGTCGTCGGTTCAATTCCGATCACCCACCCCATTAGCGAGTGTAGTACAGCGGTTAGTATACAGTTTTTCCAAACTTGGGATGAGAGTTCGATTCTCTCCACTCGCATCCAGAACAAAAAGAAAGAACGGTTACGTTCTTTTATTTTTGGTCGCCCTGTACGAGAAAGACTCACGTAGTGGGATTACTCGCACCAGAACAAAAAGAAAAGAGTATTCATACTCTTTATTTTTTTTGGTCGCCTGTACGAGAAAATTTGCGAAGCAAAGTTACTCGTACCAGGTTGCAAAAAGAAGAGCATTTGTGCTCTTATTTTTTATGACCGCCCGTACGAGAAAGACCACGTAGTGGGATTACTTTATCAAGTTATAAAGAAAAAGAGGTCTTTAATCTCTTTTTCTTTATTGGAAGAAGGCGAAATAGACGATGGCGCCGACTAGTGCCCCGAAGATACTCATAGCGATAAGAGCAAAGACTAGTGAAAGATTGGTCTTGCGCATAGAAGGGTCGTCGATAATGACAGCCTGTTGCTTAGCTTTGGTCTTTTTCGGATTTATTTTTTTGCGTAAATAGTTTTGCGAGAATTATTTTCCTCTTCGAGAGTATAATCCTTAATCTTGGAGCCTGGGCCGAGGAGCTCAGAAGTAAAAATCAGAGGAGATGAAATTCTCTTGCCCGTTAGCAAGTGGGCGCTTTTGCACCTTATCAGTATTGATGAATGGACTGCGGCCACCGAGGACATAATTGGAATTGTTATTAGCGATATCGGATTCAGCGTAAAAGCGAGGTGGCTTTTTGGCTTTTTCACTATCCGAGAAAGTATGATGAACGAGCGAGTAACTGTAGCTATAGACTCATATTGATCATTCTGATCGGCCGAAGCGAAGGCAGAATCAATGGAATCTGGGGTGAGCGTGCTTCCCGATTTTTTAGGCAAAGTAGAAATAGTATTCAGAACGGCTGGCGGTCGGATAATACATAGTAGCTGATGAATTACCAGAGGTAGGGAGCAGATTTTTCACCATGGAGCTGGTTGCTATCGACGGAATCAAAGAGAGCTTCGAGGTCTTCTATTTCATCATAATTATCATAATTTTGCAAGGCATCACGCACTTGAGGAGACAAGGGTGGTTGGAACTGGAGCTTTTGGCTGGGTGAACTGGTTGAGCTTTCGGAGTTTATCTCAGACTCAACTTTTTAGCTGGACGAATGCGACCAAAAAGTGTACGACCTCGGACTAGCGGTAATCTGGATACGGGAAAACTGGTGAAGGAGCCTTTGAATTTCGAGGCAGCGGAGGCAGCGGAAGTAGCGGATCCGGCAAGAGAATTCACACGACTAGAGGCGGAAGTTGCTCCAGCAAAAGCAGAGGTTACCCAGTGGAAGCGGCGGAAGCGACTGAGATTGCGGTAGGAGCAGACTTCATCTTCGAGTTAAACTAGCACTGCCAACTGGAATTCTACCAGTGGCGCGTGGTAACTCACCAACCTTACGCTTAGCGAGTTCTTCCTTGGCACGTTGTTTTTCTAGCTCGTAGCGCCTTTTGCTTGGCCTGATTTTTCTCGTTCAATAGCCTGACGTCGCAAAAAGAGCTTCTTGTTCAGCCTGTTTTTTGGCAATAGCCTGCTGTTTTTCTTCGATTTCACGTTGTAATCTAAGTTCACGATTACGCAAAGATTCTTCGGCCTGAGAGCGAGCTAATTCCTGTTTAGCAGCCCTCAATGCGGCGACGATTATAGTCCATGGTTTGATTTTTGGAGTTCAATCTGGCGCTGAATTTCTTCACGACGTTCGCGCTCTTTTTTGCCCGTTTCTACGTTCTAATTCACGTTCGGAAAGCGAATAAGTGTAAGCCGAAGTAAGAGTGCGAGCACGAGTAGGGCTGGCGATGGCGGAATTCGTGGCGGCAAAGTTAGAAGTACGGTTGTTAGTACCGGAAGTACTAGAGAAAGAATTGCGACCGTTAAGGCTGGTGGTCCCAGAATTCGTAGTGCCAGAAATAGTGCTCAACAGTTTTGCGGACAGGAGAAAAATCCATCATGCGACCTTTGGCAGTGGTATTTTGGGCGTTTTTCCTTGCATATTCATGTTTAATTATACTCGATTTTCCGATTATTCACGGACCTTTTTTTGCAGTTTCAATGATACTGGTAAACGACTCAGAACTAGACCGGCACTACCGATTAGTAAACCATTCACACCTGGCACGGTAAGGTAGGGCGCCGGCATTATTTGGATTGGACACTGCCACCAAAAAGTACCGAATTTCAGCAACGGTTTCCTCACCATAAACAGAAGTAAGTTGATCACGAATAATTTTCACGGCGTCAGCAATTTCATCTGACTGGCGATATGAGCAGCCTTGGTACTAGAGATGGCCCAAACTGGTTCATAAGCGATGATGCATTTTTAATATCGTCACTATCAATTTCAGAAAGACCACCAAAAATTTCGTCACGCAAAACATCAACGGTTTCACCAAAATTACGTTGGCTTTTCAGTCTCACCGACGCAAAAGAATCGGAGTGATGCCATTACGAATCGCAGCAGCGACCTTCTGGGAAATTTCCCGGTTAGTTTCACCGAAGACAAAACGACGCTCAGAATGGCCGATAATGGCATAAGAAACTAGACCGCGGAGCTGAGCGATAGAGATTTCACCAGTATAGGCACCAAAATCACGGTAATAAAAATTCTGAGCAGCAAGCTTAATCTTAGATTTATTCCGTTCAGTTGGAGTGAAAGACTGAGAGAGCGAAGTAAAAACTTGGAGCAATCACAATTTCAAGGCCACGACTAGGTTTGATTTTTAAGTAATTTCTGCAAAAAGATAGAAGACTCACCGATGGTCAGATTCATCTTCCAGTTGCCCACAATATATGTTTTCATAATCTTATTATAGCATAATCAGTTTAGGATTTTTAACCACAAAAGTGAGTGTTTTTAGCTATAATAAGCAAAAAGAAATACCGCAGAGAGGAATAGAGATGAAGAAAGTATTATCCTTTGATATTGACCAAACTTTTAAATATCGCCAAAAACCCCAATTCCAGACGAGATGGCCTTTTTACTCAGTGAGTGCTTGAATGAATTTGAAATTTGTCCAATTTCCGGTCAGAAATTTGAGCAGTTTTTAATTCAAATTGTAAATCGCTTAGTCGAAGTTGCTGAAGTTACCCCGGCACAACTGGCACATCTTCATCTTTTGTGGCACAAGGCACACAATACTATCGATACCAGCCAACCGCCAACGGCAATGATGGGTCAACTTATGATGAGAAGAACTGGGAGCAAGTTTATAATTACCCACTAACCGAAGATGAGGTGGCAAAAATCACCGAAGCCCTGGAAAGTTCGGCCAAAGAAGTGGGGTATTGGGAAGAAGACAAGCTTCAACCGGGTGACGAAATTATTGAAAATCGTTTGTCACAGGTGACTTTCTCGGCACTTGGACAGAAGGCCGGGACTGAGGAAAAATACGCCTGGGATCCAGATTGCAAGAAGCGTAATTTGATTGCCAAGCTGGCCAAGGAAAAAGTACCAGACTTCTCTTTCGAAGTGGCAGGAACCACTAGTATTAACGCCTTCCGTGACGGATTAAATAAATCTTTCGGCATGAACCATTTGATGGAAGAATTGAATGTCGAAAAAGACGATATTCTCTATTTTGGCGACATGACTCAAGAGGGTGGCAATGATTATCCAGTGGTACAGATGGGCATCGATACGATTACGGTGCGTAATCACGAAGATACCGAGTTTGCACTGAAAGGAATTTTGGGAGTACTATGATTTTAGAAGCTTTCAAAATTAATCGGATTTCGCATTTTAAGCTTAAGATCCGGTGGAGTGATTAGCACGATTGAATCGATCATTGTCGATCCGAATGATTTGAAGATTTTGGGATTCTTTCTAAAACAAAAATACCGTAAGTTTTGACTCGGGAGCAATTTTAGACGTCCGAAGTATACGTGAATTTTTCACATCTCGGGATGATTATAGATTCAGATGAAGAACTGCTCAATGTGGGTGATGTGGTAAAATTGATGAAATGGTGAAACTGAATTTTCAGCCAATTAATTTTAAGGTCAAAACTCAGAACAAGGCGAATATAGGAACGGTAATGGATTACACGGTGGATGTAAATGATTTTTTTATATCCAGCAATTAATTGTCAAACGCCTGATTTTGAAGTCATTTATCGACCCAGAATTGATTATTAATCGTTCGGAAATTCTAGAGATTAATGACGAGGCAATCATCGTAAAAAGATGAACTGGCTAAACAAAAAGGGCGTGAAAAATTAGAGCAGGAAGAGTTCGTACCGAACTTCGTCAATCCATTCCGCCAGAATGACTAACCAAAAGATTTAGTCCAGCTTGGTTTGGTTTGACTTGATTTGACTTAGTCTTGGCCTAGTTTGATTCGACTTGGCCTAGTCTGAGCTAATTTGATCTTAATTTTGAAGATTTTCAGAATTGATAGCGGAGAGTTTGATTTAATTAGATCATAAGAAAAACCCTGGCGGACTAAGTAAGCCATCAGTTTTTCCTGAGTGATCGGACGGCGCAATTTTTTCTCGATCATTTTGTCTATTTCGGTGTCGTCTTCGCGCTGAGAAAAAGCTCATCACTCTCAAGCACTTCGCGAACTAGAGATTCAGAAAATTCCTTTACTCTTAAGTTCGTAGAGCAAATTTCTTGCGACTAATTCCCTTGCTTTGATTACGATTATCGATATAGAAAACGCGTAAAAATTGTAGTCGAGAGAAATTTCTCCTGCTTCAAACGCTCAATTACGAGATTAATCTGGGTTTCCGTAATTTCGCGCCAGGCTTGGTGGGAAGATTAAGAGTTTTCACCAGTATATTCATAGGTATTATTTTCTGTAAAAATCAATTTCACGAATCTTTTTCATTTTGGGCACGAACATTTTTCGCATTTCTTGAATTTTAGTACGGTACTCCTCGTCTTCAGTTAGACGTTTTTGAAATTATCGTATTTGATTTGTGACTGACGACGACGAAGTTGCTTGCGATGTAGGTAGTCGCGAATTTCTTTTTCAGAATGTGGACGTGACAAACAATACTCTAAGGTAGATTGATAGAGTTTATCGAGTGAAGAAAGCGCAACCAGTTCGAGATACGTTCTTCCGTGAGCACATCGCCAACTTTGAGGTTTTTGCTCAGAAAAACCTTAAAACTGAGGGAGCATAAAATTTATGATTAACAAAAATGTTAATACGATTCGGCTCTTTAACTCCTGGCTTTAATTGTGAGATTTTCTGAAGAGATTCCAGAGAGAGCGGTCACTATTCGCTCGCTTCAGCTTTTTCGCGAACCTTTTGCTCGATTTCGGCGAAGAATTCTGGTTTTTCCTTTAAGCACACGCTTGACGGCTTCACGACCTTGGCCAATAGTTTCGCCGTTGTATTTAATAAAGGCACCAGCCTTATCGAAGACGCCATATTGCACAGCGAGATCAAGCACGTCGCCAACCTTAGAGACACCTTCGTTGTACATAATGTCAAATTCGGCAGAGCGGAATGGGGCGGCAATCTTATTTTTCACGACCTTAATCTTGGTGCGGTTACCGATGATATTTTCACCATCTTTAATCTGACCGATACGGCGAATATCAATACGGACGGAAGCGTAGAACTTCAGAGCGTTACCACCAGTAGTAGTTTCAGGGTTGCCGAACATCACGCCAATCTTCATACGAATCTGATTAATAAAGATTACGGTTGCCTTGGACTTGGAAATAATGGCAGTGAGCTTTGCGCATAGCTTGAGACATCAAACGAGCTTGAAGACCCATCTGAGCATCACCCATATCGCCATCAATTTCAGCCTGTGGGACAAGGGCGGCAACAGAGTCGACCACAATTAAGTCCACGGCGTTTGAACGCACGAGGGTTTCACAAATTTCGAGAGCCTGCTCACCGTTATCTGGCTGAGAAATCAAAAGATTATCGACATCAACGCCGATACGCTTGGCGTAGGATGGATCGAGAGCATGCTCGGCATCGATGAAGGCAGCCTGACCGCCAGTTTTTTTGAATTTCAGCAATGGCATGCAGTGCCAAGGTAGTCTTACCTGAAGATTCTGGACCGTAGATTTCAATAATACGGCCCTTAGGATATGCCACCACCAAGAGCTAAATCAAGTGAAAGTGAACTCTGACTTCAAAAAGTTCGACATCGATATTGCGATTATCACCTAACTTCATGATGGAACCGTCACCGAATTGCTTAGTAATTTGAGCAATAGCAAGCTTTTAAGGCTTCGGATTTTCCATTTTCAGCATCTGTTTTTAGTTTCTTTTTCTTTGACCATAATTCCTCCGTTATTTATCGAATTTCTGTAAAAATTACTCTGTAAAATCGTTCTTGGAACGAGAATTTAATGGGTATACATATGATATTCTCCTTGCATCTCGGAAAAATAAACTTTTACCCTCACTTTTTCTATTTTAAGAATACGCTAGTCGAGAAGTAAAATCAATGGAAAAAGCAGATTTGACAACTATTTGACAACTATTTGACAACTATTTGACGATGGCAAATTTATTTTTGCCACGTTTCAAGATGGCGAAGGAAGAAATTTGATAGGCTGGTCTTGAATTTTCTGATTATTGACAGAGATGGCATTACCCAAAATCAAGGTTTTAGCTTTCAGAACGAGAGCTCACAAACCAAGCTCGACAAGAGCATCAATTAAATTGATTTCACCGCCATCAAGATTCAAATGCGGCAGAAGCATAGTAATACTTTCGATTTCCGATTCAGAAAGAGTCTCTACCTTACGCCACCGAAGAGTAACTCGGTGAGAGTAATCACTGCGGCGGCAGAAGACTTACCGTGAACCACCCTCAGTGACACCACGAGCAAGGGCTTTTTGGGCAATGCGAAGTTCGGGATGAGCTTGGTGCTCAGCAAGAATCTGATCAATTTCATCTTTCGAAAGAACGGTGTAGATTTTTAATCAAAGATTCAACCGCTTGGTCGGATTGATTGAGCCAGAATTGATAAAAATCAAAGATAGAAGTGTAATTACCGGAACCATTATCCTGACTAGCAAGCCAAATAGCATTTTCCCTCAGATTTACCAAATTTACGACCAGTCACCGGATCAATGACCAGGGGTAGACCAAACATCGGCACGACCACCCTCGAGGCGCTTAATTAGATGAACCCCAGAAGAGGCATTGCCAAACCGATCAGCTCCACAAAGCTGCAGATCAATACCATAATGACGATAGAGATGAAGAAAATCATAACCCTGAATCAAAGAGTAAGAAAATTCCGCGAAGAAATACCGGAGCCAGCTTCGCCGATACGGTTTTTGGATAAATTTACGATCAAGAAGCTGTGTCATGGAAAAATTCTTACCGACTTCACGCAAGAAATCAAGGAAATTAATATTCCTAAACCAATCATAATTATCAACTAGACGCAATTCATAGTGGTCATTATCTGGATCGCCGTCATTTCGCGTATCGGCAGCACCGTCAAAACTAATCACATTAGCCATTTGGCGACGAATACATTCTTTATTATGCGCAACTTCTTCGAGAGGTTTTAATTCACGCTCACCATTTTCCTTCGGGTCACCGATTTGGCCGGTAGCACCACCGACCAGAAGAGTTGATTTCACAGCCATGACGCACGAAACAGGCGCACATCATGAGGGCGGCAAGATTACCAATAGTTAAAGAGTCAGCTGAAGGATCGGCGCCAAAATAGAAGCGTTTATTTGCTTTTTCATCAAGTTCGGAAGGATTAGTAAGCTATTTTTCGGCGGCGAAACCACGCCAGATGAGTTCTTCGGATAATTTCATAAGTATATTTTAACATTTTTCTTGTGTTATAATTAAATTCTGAACAAATAAGTGGAGGGCTGCGTGACAGACTCAAAAATCCAATTCAAAAAGTGCGAACATAAAAAAAATAATTCTAAACAAAACTGCGGCGAATAAAACTAATTCCATGCATGAATTTTTGTCGAACAAAAATTCTACCTCGTTTCGTGACAAACAGACAGCCAGTAAAAATTAGTTTTCTCCAGGCGAAAACTACGTCAACCGATGAAACGTGAAGCTACGCCGATGAAACAATATTTAACGACTCACGAAGAAAAAGATTTTTCACTAATAACAGAGAGAAAAAAATTCCACTAGGTGGGATATCCAACCTCAAAAACCGAGACTAAATTACGCGAGGAGAATACCCCAAAACCAACAGAAAATGCTACAATAAAAGTACAAAGCAATAATGTTAATTTAGTTACAGAATCCAAGGAAATGAATAAAACTTCGGTAAAAATAGCAAAGATAAACCAAAGGCACCATCACCTTTTTATGAAGAGTGATCGCAAGATGAATGTCTATTCTAGTTTGGTTTACAAAAAAATAAAATGAAGCAGGAGGCTAAGGCTAGACGAAGCGGAAGAGCTCGCGAAACTACCAAAAAGAGCCAGTGAGCGCTTCTTTTGCTAAGCTTGCACCAAAACGCGTAATTCGCACTCTCTTCTCGAAGAAGGGTTTGTTTATGGTTTTGAAATTTGGCGCCGCGATGTTCTTACTTTGCAATTATTGCGATTGGCGGTTTATTCCTTTACTTTAAGAAAGACTTGGATGAAATTCGCCTTGACCAAATGAAAGTGACCGGTATGGTTAATACCTATTTGGATCGTAACGGTCAGACCATTTGGGAAGATAAAGGTGACGGCGATTATCGTCTGGTGGTGGACGGAGATAATATTTCTACCTATATGCGCCAAGCGACAGTAGCGATCGAGGACCGTGACTTTTATAATCACCCTGGGGTAAACTTCTCAGCATTGATCCGTGCAGCGCTTTCAACCGTGACTGGACGTGGCGTGCAAGGTGGTTCGACTTTGACTCAGCAGCTAATTAAGCAGGTTTATTTTGCAGACGAAGCTGGCAACCGTACAGTATCTGGTTTGCCTCGTAAAATTAAAGAAATGATTTTGGCACTCGAGGTCGAAAAGATGTATTCCAAAGAGCAAATTATCACCATGTACCTCAATGAATCACCTTATGGTGGTCGTCGTAATGGTGTAGAAAGTGCAGCGCAGGCTTATTTCAAAAATCAGCTAAAGATTTAACTCTCGGTGAATCAGCATTGCTGGCTTCATCCCAAATAACCCAACTTTTACTTAGTCCATATAATACTGCCTATAATAAATCTCTGATTGAGCGCCAACACAAAACTTTGGATGTGATGGTAAAGATGGGGTATATTACAGAAGATCAAGCTAAAAGCAGCAAAAGAAGAAAAAGTTCTCGAGTCAATCCAACCAGAATCCAGCCGTTATACTGATATTAAGGGCTCCTCATTTCGTGCTCGAAGTGAAGCGCCAACTAGAGGAAAAATATGGCGTAAAGACGATGCGTGCAGGTGGTTTCACGATTAAAAACTAGTCTGGATTTGAAAGCTCAGGAATATGCGGAAAAAGGCAGTGGCTAACGGTTCTGCATTGATGTACCAGAATGGTAGCGACAATATTTCCCTCTCTTCTGTCGATGTAGAAACCGGACAGGTGATTGCGATGGTAGGTTCTGCTGACTGGAACAAGCCGGTGTATGGTGAAGTAAATGCGTCCACGTCACTACTCGAACCAGGTTCTTCGATTAAGCTAATTTTTGGACTACGCTCCGCTCTTCAAACAGCGTGAAGGAGCAAACTATGGTGCTGGTTCGATTTTGAAAGATGAAAAATATCGATAATTTCTACTGTGCTGGCTTTACTGGTAACTGTAAATTCACGTAACTCACACAGGAGCTTTTTATGGTAATATTTCAATTCGCAAAAGCCCTAGCTAACTCTTTGAATATTCCAGCGGTAAAAGCTCTCTACATCAATGGCATAGAAGATAGTATTAAGACTGCACATGACCCTAGGTGATTTGTCCCACTGTACGGATACCTCTGGTGGCCTCTCGATTGCAATTGGTTCGGGTTGTACTGTTAAACCAATTGAGCACGCGAATGCTTATGCTTCCCTGGCTCGCGGTGGCGTTTATAAACCACTTTCATACATCCTGGAAGTTAAAACGGTTCAGGCGATGTACTCGAAAAATGGGAAGATACTCTGGTAATCGCGTACTTGATTCTCAGGCCGCCCTACATGGTTTCCCGATATTCTCAGTGATACTTCCGCTCGTTCAATGGTCTTCGGCAGTCTTGCGTGCGTCGTTTTCTGTAGTGCCTGGCGTTTGACGGCTACTAAGACTCGGTACCACCACCACTAACGTTTCTGACCGTCACGAAAGACTCTCTCATTGCATCTTATTCACCAGTGGTTGCAACGGTGGTTTGGAATGGTAATCACGATGGTCGCGGCTTAACGAACTCTTCAAACACAATTGTGCGTCGCGTAGTTAATGATTACATGGAACCAGTACATAAAGATGTTTATGCCAATGCCGGGAAGTGGAAGTCTGGCGACAAGGTACAAAAACCAGCTGAATCCAAACGCTTACCGTAAGTGGAATTACCGATATTTTCCCAAGTTGGTTCAATAATAAGACCTCAGGGTGCTCAGACTGAAAAATGAAATTTAACCGTATCAACAAACACAAAGCTTTGATTGTACTGACCCAAGCTTAATCGAAGAAGTAGATATTAGCTTTACAATTGATCCAATTTCGAAGAATAAGAGCTTTGCCAAATCTGCTGACGGCTACGATCCATTCACCACGGACGATTGTTCTTATCGTGCACCAAAAAGTTAAAAATCAAAACAGCACAATCTCTAGTGGAGCCACACTGAAATTCGACGCGACAGCTGGTACGGAAAACTTAGATACCTTTACGGTAACCGTAGATGATACACTAGTAGCCCTCAGGTTCAGCCCCTGAACGGTGAAAAACACCACAAGCTATACCATGACCGGCGCAGAAACCTCAATTGTAGTTACCTTAAAAGGATAGCACGGGCAATACTGTCACTAGTAAATTAGCCCCTTAATCTTCGAACTTAAACTAAAACTCTAGCCTCGCAATTTAGCGGGGCTGGAGAGTAAAGATTTGCCTTAAGTTTGACTTAATTCTGCAAAAACTACATAAGATTTTTTAGCATTTTTCTCAATCGGTGCTACAATAGTTTCGGATACTGAGGGGATGTGCTTAGATATTTTTAACATAAATAAGAAAGGTTTTATGGAAATTATTTCTTTAATCATTCATGGCCTCATCTTAATTGAAACTAGCTTTCTGCGTACCGTTCTTTCAAGAAGAGCTTTTAATTATTTTTGGCCAAAAACGAAAAATTTATGTCGATTCATCAGCTTTGATGGATGGACGTATTAAAAGTCGCACAAACTGGATTCTTAGGCGGGATTTTAATTATTCGCAGTGTAATTCATGAGATGCAACTGCTGGCTGACGGCAAAGATAGCGAAAACGCATGCGTGCGAGATTTGGACTCGGACATAGTCTCAGAACTGGAACGTATTCCTTCAACGGATGTGGTAATTCTAAAAGACGAACTAGATCGTACGCCGGTGGATGAAAGACTTTGCAGCTAGCTGAAGAAAAATCACGGCTCGATTATGACGATTGACTATAATCTTGGAAAAGTAGCTTCAACGATGAATATTAGCATTCTCAATATTAACGAGCTTGTGGTGGAACTACGTTCTGAATATTTACCAGGTGAATGCTTTACTTGAAGATTACCAGTACCGGTAGTAATCCAAAAACAAGGTGTAGGCTATCTTCCGGACGGCATGATGGTGGTGGTAGATAATGCTAGTGACAAAATTGGTGAATCAGTGGATGTGATGTTCGAAAAAATTCTTGCAAACTAATTCTGGGCGCATGATGTTTGCTAAGTTGGTACCAGAAAAACAGAAAAAGATGCATAAGCCGTTCTTTCAAAGAATAAGTCATAAAAATATCCCCAGAGTGGGGGTATTTTTAGCTCGCGATTGATACTATATTTGGTGATTAATGATATATTTATGATTGATGCTGTATTTTATGGTTTTATGCTTGATCCTCACCGTGTTCTAGGGCGTAAGCCATACGGCTATCAATCTCGGATTGATACTTATTTACTAAGTCCGGAGATTTTTCTGCCTTCGCCACATCGAGCATGAGATGGAAGCGAGAGGTTCGGTTCATAGCTAACTATAGCAAAATGGTGTGACGGTGCTTCCCTGTTCCTTATAACCATGAGCGAAGATGCGTTTCGGATTAGTGTAATTAGCTAAAAATATTTTTTTCAAATCATGTGGGTAGCCATGAAAGTTCGCGATAATTTTTCGCGCTGGAACCAAACATCTGATTAAAATCTGAGCTTGAAAGTACCTGGCACAGCAAAAACCGATACCGGCGTAGGTGAGGGCGGAAATATAAGCGAGACCAATCTTGAGTTTTGGCAAATCCTGCTGAAGCTGCTTTCCACCGCCTGATAGGATTCATTGAAACTAATATCGCCAACCGCGACAAAAATATAATCATACTCCGGAATTTCTGAAGCATCGAGAACTTGAAGTGAACCATTTAGCTTGATAGTGTCGAAGAAACAGATACCCTGCTTAAAAACAAAGTTCGGCTTGTTTTTCGTTTAGAAAGACTGGTTGGTCGGTCTTGTTGAGAGTAACTAAATTGACTTGATTTTTGACGCTCAAATAGATAATTAAAAACACGGCTTTCCACACTTTCGGCATCGAGCGGGAAAAGACAGGAGACGTGATGGCCTGACGGGCGAGTAAGGCGGAGAGAGAATTGGCGATTGATGAGAAAAGCCATTATGGTCCTGACGCCAACAAGTACTGGTACTGAGAAGATTGGCGGAAGGATAAGACTTTTGCCAAGAGACGGTTTCGGCCTGTTCGAGAAACTTTAGATGTTGAACAATTTGTGAAAGGATGATTGAAAAGAAAGCTTTCTGTAGCTGGTCATCAGCATCTTTTTCCGGTCATTAGGTGACCGACCATAGTAGAAAAGAGCACATTCTCTGAAAGAAGTTCGATGATGCGACCAGTGGCAGATTCTGGCATATCCCATTTTTCGACAGCTAAATCGCCCCAGACGCGGGTGGTCTGGCCGCAAAACAGCATCGATTTTATTACTAGTGGTTTCATCGGGAGAAAAAGAAATAAAAATCTGGGTCGCTTTGCATTTTTCTCAGAAAGCAAAGCACCAAAAGCCTTTACGGGAGATTTAGTTTTCATGAATCAAAAATCCTTTTCTCTTGATCAAATAGTTCGTTGAAACGATAAGTTTTGAGCCATTTTTCGAGCATTTTTAAGTTCAGTTTCATCAGTCTTGGCATTAGGAAGTGGTACTTGATGAGAGTTTTAAAAATTATCACGCACTTTTATACCTTCGGCTTGACGAGGACCAGTGAGGCCTTTTTCGGAGGCAAAAATAATAAACGGCGGATTGTCAGTAGTTTCAGACTGGAAGAGCGCATTTAGAAGATTTTCTAAAGATTTTTGCAATTTTTCATCAAGTTCAGGGGTAAAATTGGCGAAGTATTAAATTTTTGCCAAATTCTTCGTAAGTCTCGGAAAGAGTTTCCTTAACTAAAAATTGGCGTGTAGCCAAAACCGCGGATGAGCTTTTTAGCTCGTGTTCAGAACGACGACTGGCGACGGTTGGGGCGGAAATTTTATAACCATTGAGATGCAAGATTGGCAAAACCCGACCATTTGATTCGCTAAGCAGTAGACGATTGAGATTAAGACTACTGAGCATGGTAGCGGTTTCAAATTCACCATCACCAATAAGGGCAACCGTGGTATGGCTCGGGCGATTAAGTACGGAACCATAAGCGGTGGCAAGCGAATAACCAAGTTCACCACCCTCACAAATCACCCTGGGGTGACTGGACTGGCATGAGACGGAAAGCCACCAATACGCGAAAAACATCTTTGGAAATAATTTTAAGTCCAGCATAATCACGGGAGAGCGTAGGGTCAACTTTGGCTAATTCCCCATCATAGAAAAGATTGGCCTGGAGGGCGGAAAGCCGTGACCTGGACCCAAAACAAAGGTAAAATCACGCTGACCATAATAAGCCTTGAGGGCAGCATAAACCAGATTAATCCCTGGGCAAGGCACCCCAGTGACCAAGCAAACGTGGCTTAATGTCGGCAGGTTTCAAGGGGGATTCTAAGAGAAAAATTATCTTGCAGGAAGATTTGGGCGACCGTCAAATAATTACAGGTGCGGACCCTAGCTAATAAATTGTCTAAATTAATAAAGCGCTCACCACTATACATACTAAATATTATAGCATAAGCGTTAAGAGATTTTTGGCGCAAAAAAATTGAGCCGGGCAGAGGCACGGCTCAAAGGCACAACTCAAAGAAAATGGATTAAAGGCACGACTCAAAGAAAATGGGTCAAAAGCACAGATCAAAAGGTACGGGTCAATGATTTTCCTAAACGATTTAGGCCTGGTGAGTGACTTTAACCATGGCTGTACGTAAAAACTTCGCCTTGGTAGAGATAGCCTGGGATCAATTCTTCGGCGATAACTTCCTGGTCACCTTCACCTTCTTCCATAGAGATGGCATCGTGAAGCTCGGGATTAAAGATCGTACCCTGGATTGGCATCGATTTTTCGAGACCGAGGATTTCATAGTCTTTTCAAGAGTTTTTGAACCGGAGAAAGCGCTTCCCGGGTGAGCGGAAATGGCGCGGCCCATATCATCGATCAGCGGGAGAAGTTTCAAAATAGTGCTATGGGTAGCGTTTTCTTGGCCTGTTCGCGTTGTATTTCAACCTGCTTGCGGAAATTTTCAAAATCCGCACGTGTACGCTGGAGATCGAGCAAAAATTCAGCATTTTTGCTGCTTTAGATTGGCGAATTCTGCAGAGATAGGATCAGCCGATTGATCAAGATTATCCGAAAAATCAACTTCTGGGCTAGCTTGATTTAGATTTTCGGCTTCAGAATTTTCGAAGTTAAAATTTGACTGATTGGTTTTATCTTGTGATTTTGACATATTTTCTCCTTACAAAGTGTTTTTCCAAATAGCGACCGGCATGGCGGACTAGGGCTCATGATTTTAGCATACTTTTGACGAGTAGGACCGAGGACGCCGATATAACTATCGTCTGAGTACGGCGAACGGAATTTACTAATAATGAGCGAAGCATCAGAGTTTTTGCCGATCGGATTTTCGTGGCCAATGAAAAATATTTAGTGGTTCACCTGGCTTAGCCTCATGAAGCCATGGTTCAAGATTATCAAGTAGCTTTGAAACTGCCTGAATGCGACCATAATCAACAAATTCTGGCTGAGAAAAAGCTTAGAAATACCAGAATAGTAAAGCTGATTACCGATGGTAGCAAGACCGAGGTTTCCGGTCAACTCGACTAACATATCGACAGCCGAGCGAATCGCAAAAGTCGGCACGCTCTTGAGCATTAATACGAACTTCCAAAGCGTGAAGGCTGCGGCGACCCTCGTTTTCTTCCCCACTACCGAGAGCCTTAAGAGGCGAAGGATTCAGCCAATGGTTAAAAAAATAGAATCAATAATTTTCGAGAGTTTCTGCAGATTCTTCGTCTCCCAAAAATAGAGTTTGAGGACGATTTTTCCGACTCAGACTCCGAGGAGCTAGATCCCTGCGTATCAGCTTCCATACAATTCCCCAGATGAGGATTAGATGAAAGCGAGTTTTACATAATAGCGGTAACCATAATCGGTTGGGATACGACCAGCGGAAGTGTGAGGCGAAGTGATATAGCCCAGCTCCTCGAGACGTGCCATTTCTGAGCGAATGGTGGCAGAAGAAAACATTGAATAATTTAGCTAAAGTAACACTGCCAACAGGGGTGGCAAACATCAGCATACCCTCGATAATCGCGAAGAGGATAAGTTTTTGACGTTCTGTGAGTTTAATTTCGTTATTCATAATTAATGATTTAATTATAGCACTTAGCACTCAAAAATTCAAGAGTGCTAATTTTGGACAAAAAGTGCGGTGGACGAAGAGATACACGTGGTGGGCGAAGTGATCAATTCATGATAGAATATGTAAAAATATTTAAAAAAGGGGCGAAATGGACGAGCGCGATTTATTAAAAACCAAATTAGGCACCGGCAGTATTAATATCTTCGGTCTACCGATGTGCGGCAAAGATACGGTAGGAGAAAAAAATTGGCGGCCTACTTTGATGGAAGATTACTTTCTTCTGGGGCGATAATTCGCCAATATGAGGCAGAAAACCAACAGGCCTTAACCGCAGATGGCTCACTCGCGCCGACGGATTTATTTTATGAAATCGTAGCTTCCATATTTCGATAAGGCGGAACTGAAAAATTCGCCACTAATCCTCCTCGAGTGTAGGACGTTGGTCAGGTGAGGAAAAAGAAATTTTAAGAAAAAACTATCGAATCAGGACACCCAACACGTGCGGTAATTTATCTAAAATTAGCCAAAGCAGAAGTAATTCGTCGCTTTATGTTAAATCTGGTCGGTACTGGCCGCGAAAAGCGTGCAGATGATGTTTCTCTGAAAGTTTTTCTTGAGGCGCTTAAATGAATTTAATCAGAAAACTTTACCAGTGCTAGAATATTATCGCGAAAAGGGGCTCTTGATTGAGATTGATGCAAGTGGAACTAGAGGAAAATTTTTGAAAGAACTTTGGCTCGCGATCAAAAAGAAATTAGACAATTAAACTAAACAGAATTTTGACATAAAAATAGGCGCGAGATCGGCGGCCTATTTTTAAATTCTAGTTGCGTTTTAGTATTACAGTGAAAGCTCGGATGGAATATCAACCTTAATCTCGCTTTAACATGACAGTGAAGGCTTCAGACGGAATATCAATCTTGCCGAAGCGTTTCATACGAGCCTTACCGCGTTTCTGTTTCTCAAGCAACTTAGCCTTACGATCACGGTCACCAGTGTGAATTTTCACGGTCACATCCTTGCGGAAGGCGCCGATAGTTTCACGCGCGATAATGCGTGCACCGATGGCTGCTTGCAAGGCAACTTCGAAATTTTGACGTGGAATGACCTCTTTTAGTTTCTTGGTAATGGAACGACCGAGCGCGTCCGCCTCCGAGCGGTGACACATCAGGGCTAAGGCGTCCATTTTCTCACCACCCACGAGAAAAATCGACACGTACTAAATCTTCCGCACGATAGCCATTAATTTCATAGTTAAAAGCTAGCATAACCAGAGGTGAGAGACTTTAATTGGTCATAAAAATCGGTCAAGAGATTAGCCATTGGCGCCTCAAAATCAATCAGGGCACGATCTTCGAGGTAGGAGATATTTTTTTCTGCAAACCACGCTCTCGACAATGAGCTGCAAGACATTGCCAATCATGGAAACTGGGAGGATAATTTCTCCTTTGACCCATGGTTCACGAATTTCAGCGATAGACGAAGCATCTGGAAGGGTTAGCCGCAGACTTGATTTCGAGCTCTTCACCGGAATTTAAGGTGACTTCATAGTTGGTCGAAGGATTAGTAACCACGAGGTCGAGCTTAAATTCGCGTTCGAGACGTTCCTTAATAATGTCCATGTGGAGCAAACCCAAGAAGCCAATGCGGAGACCAAAACCTAAGACTGGGCTATTTTTCTGGCTCGAAACGCAGGGCGGAATCAGAGAGTGAAAGCTTTTCGATAGCTCTTTTAAGTCTTTTATACTGATCATTACTAACTGGGAAAAATCCGGCGTAGACAAACGGGAGGACGTTTTGTAACCTGGTAGAGGGTTTTTTTGGCGGGAGCTTTTTCAGAGTAACCGTATCACCGACTTTTGCTTCACGAGTGGTCTTCAAGTTAGTGACAATATAGCCGACCTCACCTTCACTGAGGCTGTTTTTGGGCGACATTTCTGGCTTCAAAATACCAACTTCAAGGGCAATACCAGAGGTCTTGGTAGCAAGCATTTCGATAGCAGCGTTTTTTTACTAATCGAGCCATCGACAATACGTACGTAAAGCACCACGCCACGATAGTCATCGAAGTAGGAATCGAAAATCAGGGCACGGGTTTCAGGGGTGGAAGTAGGAAGTGTTGCAGAACTGAAGCAGGAAGTGTTGCAGAATTTTTCGAGCGAAGTATCGACAGAAGATTTGTTTGGCGCTGGAGCATATTCGATAATGCGATCGAGAACTTTTTCAACATTTAGACCAGTTTTGGCGGAGACTGGAATAATTTCTGACGGGTCACAGCCTAAGAGGTTAATAATTTCACTAGACACCCGCTCGACATCCGCAGCTGGCAGGTCAACCTTATTAATCACCGGGATAATGGTGAGATTTTGTTCGATTGCGAGGTAGACATTGGCGAGAGTTTGCGCCTGAATACCCTGAGTGGCATCGACCACTAAGATAGCCGACTCAACCGCCTGCAAGGAACGAGAGACTTCATAAGAAAAATCCACGTGGCCCGGAGTATCAATCAGATTGAGCTCGTAGCCCTTGTATTTCATTTGCACTGGGGTCAATTTAATCGTAATCCCTTTTCACGCTCAAGCTCCATAGAATCAAGAAGCTGAGATTTCATCTGGCGTTTTTTTCGACGGTGCCAGTAATCTCCATCATGCGGTCAGCCAAAGTGGACTTGCCGTGATCAATGTGAGCAATAATACAAAAATTTCGAATATTTGCGGAATTCATGCCTCTATTATAACAGAGATGGGATAGAGTATAATAGAATCATGAAATTAATCTTGGCAGTTTCGGGCGGCGTGGATTCGATGGCGCTTTCTTTGCTATGTACGCACATACCGATATTATCGTGGCGCATGTGGACCACGGCACGCAAATCTAGTGCGGAGGATGCAGATTTTGTGCACCAAAAATGTCAGGAACTGGGAGTGAAATTTTACGAAACTAAGTTGGAGCTTGGGAGGGGGTTTCAGAGGAGTTAGCACGTAAGAAACGCTATGAATTTCTTTAAAACAATTCAAGAAAAAGAGGACGGTACTATCTGTACAGCGCACCACTTAGACGACGTCTTGGAATCGATCGCAATTAATTTGATTCGTGGTACCGGCTGGCGGGGGCTCACACCTTTTATGGCGACGAACTCGTGCGGCCTTTATTATTTCAAAAATGTGGAAGCGAGACGTGCTAAAAATTTGCTGGCGAACATGAGGTATGTTTTCGACAGGATCCGACTAACTATGAGGCAGATTATTTGCGCAATCGAGTACGTGAAAATGGCGGAACTAGATAAGACAGCGCGAGTAGATGTCATTAATCTGTTTGAAAAAGCAAAAACGAATTAAGAAGAAAAATCGAAAAATTAGTGACGGAATTAGCGAAGCAAACCGTAGTGGGGGAAAAATTTTTCATAAAAAGAACTTTTTCTTACGGCCGACGAGAAGGTGGCGCTAGAGGTTTTTAAGAGAGATTTGCTTATTGCACGGCTATAGTTTGACGCGAAAACAACTAATGGATTTCCTTTCTGCGATCAAAACCCTATGCGCCACACAAGAAATTTAATTTGCCGAAGAACCACTTTGTGACAATCCTAAAAACTACTTTTGAATTCGAATAAATAACGATTTAATTATGGTTTTCTGGTGAAGTAACCTGGACGGCCGTTAGTTGGGTCGTCGATGCGCAGCCAGGATTTATCGGCAGTAGATGGGTCGCTCAGATACGATCCGTTACCTCCACGGAGTTTTTTTGCGGTTTTTTTGAACATTTTTGTAAAATCTGTAAGTTTAGCAGTATTAAAAATCATTAGTTATATAAATTCTTTCTAGCTTATCCTTAGACATATCTTCATCTTTAAGAGAAAAACATATCGTCCATACACCACACCTTCGAGGTGTCAAAGTTGAGAGATCTAGGGTAGTGAGGTTAGACATGCCAAAAAAACATACGATCCATATACGTCACCTTCGAGGTGTCAAAATTGGAAACGTCTAGAGAGGTGATTTTAGACATACCAGAGAACATAGAGCCCATATCCGTCACCTTCGAGGTATCAAAGTTAGAAAGATCAAGGGTAATGAGATTAGACATGCCAGAGAACATATAGCCCATATCCGTCACCTTCGAGGTATCAAAGTTAGAAAGATCAAGGGAAGTAAGATTAGTAATGTTACGAAACATAGTATACATAATCTTCACCTTCGAGGTATCGAAGTTAGAAAGATTAAGGGTAATGAGATTAGACATATCTTCAAACATTTCTGTCATAACCGTCACCTGAGAAGTATCGAAGTTGGAGAGATCAAGGGAGGTGAGATTAGACATTCTAGAGAACATATAGCCCATATCCGTCACCTTCGAGGTGTCAAAGTTGAGAGATTAAGCGCAGTGATATTAGACATGCCATCAAACATCATTCCCATATTCGTCACCTTCGAGGTATCGAAGTTGAGAGATTAAGCGTAGTGAGGCTAGACGCGCCATAAAACATCCATTGCATATTCGTCACCTGGGAGGTGTCGAAGTTAGAAAGATCAAGGGAAGTAAGATTAGACATACCATAAAACATTAAGCCCATATCCGTCACCTTCGAGGTATCGAAGCTGGAGAGATCGAGATCTAAGATGTTTTTGACTTTTTGTTCGTAATCATTTTGATAGAACATCCTACTGCTATCTTCATTCAAATACACCTTTCTGTTTCAGCATAATAATAAGCTGTTTTATCTGTAGGATCTAACCAGAGCTTTATTTCGTAATCCGAGTCTTCGTCTTCAATATTCACGGCATTCATGGAGGCGGTTGACGCAACAGTACTCTTCTTTTAAAATGCTCTATTTTTATTTGTCGCGGTTTCCAAGTCTCCTAGTTTTTTTATTAAAATCAGGACCTTCGGTCATAACGGCTTTTTAGCTGTATGGATTAGATACTACCGAGATAATGAGCTTGTTTTCGTAATTGCCAGGCTTAAGGCTGCTATTTAATTTCATACCAAGCTTAATGGTATGGTTCTCTTCACTGGTAGATTTTTCGGTAGTATGAATGAGGTTAGCTGGCGTAGAAAGTGCTGGGATAGGGATTAAAATTGGTATTTGTATTAAAACTATAGCCCCAAGTATTAGCCGGAAAAATTAGAGAGAGAAGATATTGAAGAGATGGAGCTAATTTTCGTAGTGATGGCAGGGTTAGTATTTAATAGAGCAGTTTCATCAGTCTTAGCGCTAAGAGTGGCGGTATAGCCAGTCTTATTAGTAGTTTTCACCTTGAGATTAATTGCATGCTCAGTAGTCTCGGAACTAGATTCAATAACTTCAGTACCATCAATAGCCGCAGTGTTTTCTCATTGACGGAAGCTGAAAGTGTAGCCTTGTACTCGCAAAGGAATTATGGCTAAATGTAAAATTTAATAAAACCGACACAAGACCGATAAGAAGCTATGAAAAATAATGCTTTCCGGTCTACGGCTTAAGATATTAAACTTTTTCTCTTCATGATATTTCTATTTTTAGCATAAAAGGAATAAAAAGGAGGAGATGAGTTACTTGAATAGATTTTTCAAAACCACCAGCGAGATCGGAAGGGAGAAGAATGACGGTTTTTGGGATGGGTCGGTGCTGATTTTTTTCGAGAGTTTGAGAGTACGAATATTGAGACCGCCTGGAGTTTGAGCAAGCAGATTAGCAGCTTTCGGCCACGGCAGCCGCAGAGGCTTTTTCACCTTCCGCAGAAATAATTGCAGCGCGGCGTTCACGTTCAGCTTCAGCTTGCTTAGCCATGGCGCGCTCTCATGTCGGAAGGAAGTTCGATGTTTTTGGAGCTTCACGTTTTCAATATCGATGCCCCATTTATCGGTTTGAGTGTCAACAATTTCCTGATTTGGCTGGAAAATTTTTGTCACGCTTAGAGAGTAATTCATCAAGATCAAAGTTGCCAGTGACATCGCGCAAGGCAGTTTGAGCAAAGGTAGAAGTAGCATAAGCGTAGTTAGTGGTTTCAAAGACCGCCTTCTTAGCATCAATCACGCGGAAATAAAACCACGGCGTCGACATTCACCGTGACATTATCCTTGGTAATAACTTCCCTGCTTTCGGCACATCCATCGGGGGTAGTACGAACATCAACCGTGCGCATAGTATCGATGTGGGGGATAATTACGTGAAGACCCGGTTCCATAATGCGACGAAAACGGCCGAGGCGCTGGACCACACCACGCTCGTATTGATTAACCACGCGGATTCCTGGAATTACCACGAATAGAATAGCAGAATTAAGATTAAAATTAACATAACAACTCTCCTTTTTTAGTTTTATTTTAGCGATTTTGAGGAATATTGCAAGGGAGAAAAATCGTAGACGGAATAGATAGACTAGGCTATATTAGAGTTAATAGATGGTTACCTACAAAATAATTTATGACATCACGCAAGATGCTTATAACTGGTATAATTCCTCGAATAATTTTGGTGGGATAAAAAGTTAAAAAGACGCGCAGGATATTGAGGGTAGCAGAAAAGATTATGGGGTTAAATTTTTCAGAAGCGAAGAAAAATCTTTGATTCCCTACCTCGAAGAAAGAAACACACGGATCGAGATGACACTGGAGCGATTTAAGCAAATCATGAGCGATGAACTAAATGAAAAATTTGAGTTAGCAATTAGGCGACTCGAAGAAGTGACGGAACATCCCTAGCAATTAAAGATTGCGCGAAAAATCGCGCTAAGGAAATTCATAAAATTTCACCAGAGGCAGTGTCACCGAGTGAGGATTTATTATTCTTGATTACAACTTTTTCCAGCGATGATTGTTTTATTATGAGGAGGGAGTGATTTTTACCTATGCGAAAATTGATAATGAATTATGGGGATGCCACTCGATGGAATTTTACATGAGTTAATGCATTTTCAAACTAATTATTATTATCGAGAAAATCCAGACTCTGTGGTTTCTAATCTTTCGAGAGGAGAATATTATATTCTGAAAGAATCTCTAACAGCCCTACTTGATGAATCTTGGGAACCAATTATGACGCTACCAGATGCAAGTTATCCCTGAGTTTCAAGGCCTCAGAAATAAGCTGCACGAACATTATTCCAAATGTCATGATTTTTGACAAACTAATGGAATATGGTGCAAAAAGAGGTAAAAATTATAAAATGTGATATAATATAGGGTAGCCTGTTGTTTTTACAAAAAGAGGGGGAAATTGTATGCATTTTGACAGATGTAAATTACAAAAAAATGTCCAATGAAATTACGTTGACGCTGAACGAAAGAATCGACAGAATGACGATTGTGGTAAAAAGCCCAGAGTGTACTGATTGGTCAGGATGAAAGGGGCAATTCCTATCAGAGTAATATCCTAAGATTAATCAATGATATGGCGAGAGGCCTTCTTTAATCAATGCCAATCAACCACGCTTAGCCATCGGGTCACAAAAAAACTTATCACAGTCTCGAATCAATCGCGTGGACGATTGAAGAATTCGATAATTATATCGAAAGTTTCAATACTACCACAAAATTATTTCGGGATACCCTGAAAAGTTTTGGCCAATGCGGAATTTCGAAGCGGTGGCCACGGAGACTAAAAATTCAACGGTACGGGCTAGATTTGAAAACTTAAGAGACAACTTTCAATCCAGTGAAGCAGGCTAAGAATTTAAGGGACGCAAGATTTGCGCCCCTTTTGCTTTGAAAAATGTTATAATTATATAAAATTATTATTAGAAAAATAAGGGGTTATTATGTCTGGACACAGTAAATGGGCTACCACCAAGCGTCAAAAAGCAATCGTGGACGCAAAGCGTGGTGCCGCCTTCACCAAAATTGGTAACCAAATCGCGATTGCTGCGCTGCTGGTGCCGACCCATCCATGAATCCATCTCTTGCGATGGTGCTAGAAAAAGCTCGCAAGGCTAACATGCCAAAGGCAAACATTGAACGTGCGATTGCTCGTGCCGCCGATAAAAACGCCGCAGCTTTGATTGAAGAAACCTATGAAGCTTACGGCCCGGCTGGGATTGGTTTGATTATTGAAAATTGCTACCGATAATAAAAAAACCGCACCATGCCAGTAGTTCGCAATGCGTTATCTAAAAATGGCGGCCGCATGGCTGATCCTGATCCGTGATGTTCCAATTCTCACGCAAGGGTGTGATTTTTATCGAAGACAAGGGTGAAGATGCGCTAATGACTGCCCTAGATGCTGGCGCAGAAGATGCCAATGAAACGGAAGATGGTATCGAAATTATCACCGAGCCAACCGATTTGATGAAGGTGCGCAAGAACCCTAATTGATGCCGGACTTACGGTAGATTCAGCAGAATTAAAGTATCTACCAAACAATACCGTCGAGGTCGACGAGACGGATGCAGAGAAGGTCGACAAATTACTCGATGCGGTAGATGACCTTGACGATGTGATTAACGTCTTCACCAACGCAGCTTAATCTAGACTGTTTCAAAAAGAGCCTTAGCGGGCTCTTTTTGTTTGAACTTCATCAGGTTCCTTTTTGCTGGAGTTTTAGTAGATTTTTGTTGATTTTCGATTGGTTTTTAGAGGATGATTTTTTTCACTTTACGGGGAGGATATTTTCTGTTATGATAGTTAGTGGAAGGGGTGGCCGAGTGGTTGATGGCACCGGTCTTGAAAACCGGCAAGTTAACGCTTTGCAGGTTCGAATCCTGTCCTTCCCGCCAAACCGTGGTACCGTAGCTCAGCTGGTTAGAGCGTAGGACTCATAAGCCCAAGGTCACTGGTTCAATCCCCAGTCGGTACTACCAAATGAAATTATGGAACGGCGATGAGCCGTTTTTTCTTATGGTAAAAATAGTTACATGATAGCTCACGTAGAAGGTACGATTGCGGAAAAATTCACCGGGCAGATTATTGTGGATGTGCATGGTGTAGGTTACGAAGTGAATCTTTTCGGCAATTGATTTTTGAAGAAATTAATGTAGGGGAAACCAAGAAGTTCTATACTTATCACGCAGTACGCAGACTTCGGAGGATCTCTATGGTTTTACTACTCTGATGGCCAGAAGATTTTTGAGATGCTAATCTCGGTGAATGGGATTGGTCCAAAGGCTGGTATGGCAATTCTCTCTAGGGACACCAGAAGAAGTAGCGTAATGCGATTGCTAAATGCGGATAGCGGATTTATTAGTAAGGCGAGCGGTGTAGGAAAGAAATCGGCCGAACGCGTAATCGTCGATCTGAAGGATAAGGTGGGGCTACCAAGTCATTACACTGGCGCAGAAATTCAGGTGAAGAAGCCAGAAAATAATGAGGCTCTCGATGCTCTGATGGCGCTTGGCTTTAATCTGAAAGAAGCGACTGGGGCATTAAAAGAAATCGATGCAGATTTGTCAGTGGAAGATCAGATTCGTCTGGCGTTAAAAATCGTTAACAAGAAGACGCGAGCAGAAAGACATTAAAAATAAAAAGCCATTGATGTGAAGAATTGATTAGAGAAAAATAGTTCCTAGCTGGAACTATTTTTGTTAAAGTTTAGATTTATTGGTTTTTATGGAGATTTTATTTCTCGAGATTTGGGACGTTCAGGGTGTCAGCAGAAGTGTCGGCCGGTTCAGACGAGGTCGGTTTTCTCAAGTGAAGCATCAGACGAAGCGTCAGTCTCTTCAGGTGAAGTTTCTTTTAATCTGACGAGTGCGATGATCAGATCATGAATAGTATTTGGAGAAGCAGTTTCTGGCTTGGTCAGATTTTTGATTTTTCTTAGCAGCCAAAATTTCAGAGAGCGATATCAGTATCAGCTGAGACTTGCACACTCAGCATCGGCAGGAATTTCACCCTTCTCGACGTGAACATAATGAGTAATAATTTCAAGCTCATCAGTGAGGCGTGTCGAGATATTTTGAAAATATAGGTAGTTTCCATCACCGATAGCTGACATGCGGAGAGTACCAACTTCGAAGAGATGCTCGAAAAGACCGGATTGCTTAAAGGATACATCCTCCACAGAGACTAGATCAATCACATTCATCGCCGTGTCAAAAAGCGAATTGGCGACACGTTGAATGAGGCGCTTATTAGTGACAAGAAAAGCTTAATGGTGGTATAGACATTAAGACTAATCAAGGTCGCAATCCAAAACCAGTACCAAGCACAATCGAGATAACCAAGAGGAAGAAAGCATGACCACTAGCATCAAGCGCAAAGACAAAAAGAATTTCCCGCATTAATCAAAATATAGAGAGCAAAAGCAAAATGCTGGACGAGACAAGTCTCGGCAAAGATTAAAATTGGAATAATTTTAGTACGTTTAATTTCGAGAACACCTCGCTCGCCAACCTCAAGAGAAATACCCATTTTTGATTATAATTTTTCTGTTTTCACATACGCTTCCCTGTTAAATTGAGTTATATTATAACATATTTCAGGTAATTAAAGAGAAGCGAGGTGACGTCATGGCTTTTTCGGTGACGATACGACCACGTGGAGTCTTCTCAAGTAGCCAAGTTGAATCAAAAATGGTTCGTAATAGTCTTCAATTGTAGTGGCTCTCATCACCGGTTAGGGCAGCAATGGTAGTGAGACCAACCGGGCGGTTGCCATAATTATCGAGCATTAGGTTGCAACATGTTGCGGTCAGCCGGATCGAGGCCAAGGAGTCAATTTCATCAAATTGCGTGCCTGCGTAGCAATGTCCAGGTCGACCGAGCCATCACCATGAACATCAGCAAAATCCCGCACGCGTTTCATCAGACGGTTAGCGATACGCGGTGTGAGACGAGAGGCGCGCCAAAGTAGCAGTGGCCTCTTCAGAAATTTCCGTGCCAAGAATGCTGGCGGTACGAGCAATAATTTGACCGATTTCCGACCCATTGTAATGACTTCGAGACGATGTAATACCGAAACGGTCGCGAAGTGGACCAGCCAAAGAACCAGTGCGAGTGGTGGCGCTGATTACAGTAAAGTGTGGCAAAATCAAGACGCACGATCCGGGCAGCGGACCCTACCGATCACGATATCGAGTTTGTAATCTTCCATAGCGGAATAAAGGATTTCCACGGCGCGACGCAGACGATGAATCATCGATAAACAGCACATCACCGTTTTGGAGATTAGTAAGAATAGAGGAAGATCGCCAGCGCGTTCGATAGCCGGACCAGAGGTGACGCAGATTGAATCAAGTTCGTGGGCGATGACATTCGCCATGGTAGTTTTAGTCGAGACCCTGTGGACCATAAAAGCAGGACGTGGTCCAAAGCAGTCCCGTCATTACGTCACCGCTGCGATAGCGATCTTGAGATTCTTTTTCACAGCGTTCCTGGCCGATATACTGGCAAAATTGGTTAGGGAAGACCGACTTCACTGTCTGTTTCTTTCCTGATCCTCCTCGTCGATATATTGTCGATAACTCGCTCGATTGCCATAATCCTCCGTCTTTTGCTTAAATGCGTTATAATAGATTATACCATTAAGAAAGGAGTTAAATGTCCGATATTGATAAATCCACTTAAAATAGTAAGACCTATGATATTCTACCGCTCGCTGGAGAATCGCAAGCTCGCGTAAACACCAGTTCTTGCTCGTGCCAAAAAGGATGGTTACGAACAAATTGCTGAAATTTTCACCGAAACTTCCGACAACGAGAAAGAACACGCCAAACTTTGGTACAAATACCTTAATGATGGCGCCGTAGCTGACACCACAGAAACTAACTCGAAATTGCTGCCGCTGGTGAAGATTACGAATGGACTGATATGTACAAAAGAGTTCGCTCGTATCGCCCGTGAAGAAGGTTTTGATGAAATCGCCGACAAATTCGATGGCGTCGGGGCAATTGAAAAAGAGCACGAAGAACGCTACCGCAAAATTGATCAAGAATATCGATGACGATGTAGTATTTAAGTCTGAAAAAGTTACCGTCTGAAGTGTCAACCGTGGTTATACCTTGTCGGTAATGAAGCACCTGAGGTTTGCCCAGTGTGCACATCCAAGAGCCTACTTTGAATTGCGTGCAATTAATCATTAAATATAGTAATCAGAACTCCACTTATTTTTGTTTGCAAAACATTCGCTCTAGGCCGCTCGGCCGCTTACGGTTTTCAAAATAACAAGTGGGCTTTCTGATTTTAAACTATAATAAACCGCATGTACTCAAAGTTTTTATTAAAAGCAAATAGGCTCCATTTTTATTTAATTATGACGGTTCTTCTTTTGATGTAGTCGTCTCTAATCTAGCACGAAGCGTGTATTCGCGGCATTTGCCATTATTACAATCGGCGGAAATATAATTAGTGAGCCACTCACCATTAATATAAACACCATTCGGGTCGGTGAATAATTTAGGGTCCATAACCGTGAGATTTTCATCGGTAATGGTTTCCGGATAATAGCCATTCTGGCATAAAAACCTCTTCGAGGGCAGCATATATAGCATTGACTGCTTCCTTTCTTGCGTTGCTCATCACGATGGCATGGCGTCGAGATTTTGTTTCTGCAAGAAGAAAAAGAATTAGGGCGATCGAAACAAAAACTAAAACCACCACGAGTTCAATAAGAGTGAAACCAGATGACTGTTTTATTCATACTCCCATTATACATGGAATTTTGGGTTTTCGCTCGAGAGATTGGTATAATTTCAATATGAAAGCTACTAAACAATATGTCTGTCAAAACTGTGGCGCGCGTTATAGCAAATGGGCTGGCCACTGTAATAACTGCGATGCATGGAATACCATCGTGGAGGATTTAGTAGTTGAGGATAGTTCAAGCGTGGGTAAATTTGCTCTGGCACAAGCTAAGAGTAGCGGCAAAACTTTGAGTTTTTCAAGTATTAAAGAGATTGCTGTTCGGATGAAAAAGAGCGATTGAAGACCGAATTCGATTCCCTGAACGAAGTGCTGCGGTGGGTTTTACGCGGTTCAGTGATTCTCTTTTGCTGGGCAGCCGGGCATTGGTAAATCGACGATTTTGATGCAGATTTGTGCGAAGATTGCCAACGGTCACAGTGCTCTATGTTTCCGGTGAGGAATCGGCCGGACAGGTAAAAATGCGGGCCGTGAGATTAGGGGCAAATTCAGAAACTTTAAGTTTTGCGGGTTTCTGACTTCTGGTAACGACATCGCGAAGACGATTGCTGATGGTGAATGAACTGGTGATTGTCGACTCGATTCAAACTCTGGCGATTAACGAAATTTCTTCGGCGCCGGGCACGGTTTCACAAATTACTAATGCAGGCAATTTAATTATTCAAGCTGCAAAAAGACCGATACGGTGGTGATTATCGTGGACATGTGACGAAGTGAAAGGGATTCCTTGGCGGGGCCGAAAGTTTTTGGGAACACTTAGTAGATGTGGTGTTAAATTTTGAAGGCGATCGCTACGGTGGTTTTTAAGACTATTCGTGCGGTTAAAAACCGTTTCGGTTCCGACCAGTGAGGCGGCGATTTTCGAGATGACGGAAAAGGGTTTACAGGAAGTACAAAATCCTTCGGCGGCCCTACTAGCAGAGAGGCAAAACACGGATGGGTCAATTATTTTAGCAACTCTAGAAGGTACCAGGCCACTGCTGGTAGAAATTCAAGCCCTAGTTTCGAATACAAATTTTGGCTACCCAAAACGTGCGGCTTCGGGTTTTGACTTGAATCGATTAAATTTGCTAATCGCAGTGATTGAACAACGCACAAAAATTAAAACTAGATGATAAAGATATTTTCCCAAACGTGGTGGGCGGGATTAAAAATTAAAGATTCGGCAGCGGACCTGGCGGTATGCCTTGCGATTGCTTCGGCGGCGGCAGGACGCAAGCTCAGTGAAGAATATGTAGTGTTCGGCGAGGTAGGTCTGGGTGGAGAAATCCGCTCGGCTTTTCGACCAGACCAAAGAATCGGTGAAGCAAAAATTCGCTTTAAGCACGCAATTGCACCAGCGACAATTCATGATAAGTTCGTGATTCCGGTCAAAGATTTTGCGTACCACTTTAATTAAATATGTGAACGAATAGAGATAGATGAGAATTTTAGGAATTGACCCAGGCACAGGAATTTGTGGTTTTGGCGTAATCGAAGTAAAACAAACTGGTCGCGCCAAAATGATTGATAATGGCGTGATTGCCACGCCGCACACTCCACTTTCAGAACGCCTACTCGATATTTATGAGTCGATGCACGAAATTATTAGGCTAAACAAGCCGGATTGCGTGAGTATCGAAAAACTTTTTCTTCACCAAAAATATAACGACCGGTATTTCGGTGGCAGAGGCCAGAGGGGTGGTGCTTTTTGGTTTGCAAGCAGCATGAACTACCAACCTTCGAATATACACCAAACGAAATCAAAAAGACCATGACGGGCTATGGTTCGGCCGATAAAAACAGATGCAGGAAATGGTGAAACTGCATCTGGATTTAACTAGCGTACCAAAACCGGATGATGCGGCAGATGCTTTGGCGGCCGCGATTACCCGATTCTTTGATGCATCGATTCTAAAAGATCCATAAAAACACCTGCAAGCGCAGGCGTTTTGTAAGCCAAGAACTATCTTAGCGATGACTTCGTCGATGATACCGTAATCCTTGGCCTTCGTCGGACAGACATCCAATTATCACGATCCATATCTTTGATGATTTGGTCGACTACCAGTATTCTTAGCGAGAATTTCAGCGAGGCGTTTCTTCAAGAAAATACCTCTTTTGAGCATCAATTTCCTGATCGGTAATCTTGCCCTGAGTACCAGAACTTGGCTGATGAATCATCACACGAGCATTTGGCAGAGCGAAACGTCAGCCCTTAGTACCACAGCTGAGCAACATAGCGCCCATGGAGGCTTGGGAGACCGATACCGATAGTTTGGACATCTGGTTCAATATAATTCATGGTGTCAATACATGGCGAGACCATCGTAGACGGAGCCACCTGGAGAAATTGATATAGAGCTTAATATCTTTCTTAGGACTTTCATGAGCAAGAAAGAGGAGCTGAGCACTACAAGATTAGCAGTGTGAGCATTGACATCCTCACCGAGGAAGATAATACGGTCATTTAAGAGTCTGGAGTAAATATCATAAGAGCGTTCACACGCGGTTGGTGGTTTCAATGACGGTCGGGACGAGGTAGTCGTTTAGATTTGAATTAGTTTGCATGGTATTTTCCTTTCCTTATTTTTGAGATTCGAGTTCATTAGAAACGGCGTTGGAGTTAATCTGGTTCATCAGCTGATTTTTCGAAAAAGCACATGGTTATTATATTCGGTAATTTGCTGGTTTATGGCGTCGATGGATTGCTGAATACTCTGATAAGTAGTTTCCATGACGATTAATACGTGCTTCCCAGAGTAGCGCGTTCGTTTTTGATAACGCCAACCAGAGATTTGACCGGATTCGACGCGTCGATTAAAAATCCAGAATTAATTGATTTAGGGCATTGGTTTTCATTATTGTAGGCCTCAGTTTGCTGATTAATAGTAGCCTGCTTGGCGTCGATTTCAGATTTAAGTGAAGTGAGTTTGTCGTTAAGCTTTTTGAAAAACAGAGTGATATTGCTGATTAAAATCCGTGATAGTCTGACGATGCTGAAAAATAGGCGGCATAATGTTTTTCGGAAAATCTGACAGATCTGCAAGCACCTCGGTACCGAGTCTTGAATGCAATTCATCATAAAAATCGTCCTCAGAATAACTCTTGATCGAGGTGCGGATTTCGACTGATCTAATGGAAGCCTATCGTAAGCTTTTTGATTTTCCTCATTCAGGCGATCTTTTCCCGAGGGGACACGCTGATAAGCAGCATGGAGCATTTCGTGGGCCGTAGTCACCCTCGATTACCCCTGGAGGTCGTTCGATTCTGACATGATAGAGATAAAATACGATCATTATCATGGACATAACAACTCAGGACGTAAACTTCGTGGCTATGGGAAACGGCAGCTCTGATTGAAGGCCTGTTTTCCTGTAGGGCGTGATGGGTGGCAAAGGGTTTTTCGGGAGCTTTTTCCGTAAGATCGCTTCTGAACATAAGGCTTTCAAGGTCAGAAATTTGAAAATCGTACTTTAATATCATCTTGCAACAGATAAAGGCAAAAGCACCATCGAAAAGTGTACCGAAAATCACAGGTCCACTAATCGTATACGCAAGCGCCGGACTGCGCCGACGAGACTGAACGGAGACTTCTGACGGTGAATTTTCCATATTATTTTTCAGTGCTTTCGATCTTTTAATTTGCTCAGTCACCTTTAAGCTAATTTGGGCGATTTGTCCTGGCAAAATTTCTTCCGCAATAATCGCGTCAGAGAGTAAGGTTTCCAAATTGTCTTCGATGGCTCGGCGTAATGGTCTGGCGCCATTTTTGGGATCAAACCTCGATAAGGAAGTCACGGACTTTCAGTATCGAGCTCTCAAAGCCGATAGCTTTTTCAGCAAGACGCTTTTTCAAATCTTCAATCATATTATCAAAGATTTCTTCGACTTGTTTACGAGAAAGCGCATGGAAGACTTCAGTACATCGAGGCGGTTGATGAGTTCTGGACGCATAGACTTCTTTCAAAGCTTTCATCGCAGCATTTTTACTCAGCTTTCAGTCTTCAGTGATAAATTGATCCTTGGTTTTTGGTGACTAGAGAAACCGAAAGCCTGGTCGTTATACATTTCTGTCAGAACCGAGGTTGGAGAGTCAGAATCACGATGGTATTATTGAACTCACATCGATTACCTTGGACCGTCGGTGAGAACCCTGTCTTCAAGAATTTTGCAGCAGCATATTAAAAGACATCTGCGAGCTTTTTCAATTTCGTCAAAGAGCACCACGGAATATGGATGACGGCGCACCGATTCGGTTAATTTTACCACCATCGTCATAGCCAATATAGCCAGCTGGCGCACCCACCAAGCGAGAAACGTTGTGCTTTTCACCAAACTCTGACATATCGATTTTACTAAAGCATTCTCACCACCGAAAAACTTCGCGAGCAATCACACGAGCAAGCTCCGGTTTTACCCACACCAGTCGGGCCTGATGAAGAGGAAGGAACCAATCGGACGCTTAGATCACTGATGCCGGAGCGGCCACGACGAATTGCTTTTAGCTACATCATGAATCGCTCGATCTTGACCGATGATAGCCTTTTATCAGAGATGGGTTTCTAATTTCGAAAGAATCTTCAATTCGCTGCCATGTACCTTGGAACTGGAATACCGGGTCTTGAGAGAAATAGGCTCTGAGCGAGATTTTTCTTCGGTGAGCACTGGTGAAACATTTTCATCGACACCTGCCTGCTCGAGAGATTTAATCTTCTAATTTGGCAAGACGAGTTTTATAGAGAGCGGCTTTTTCAAAGTTCTCCGCCCTCGGCACTTTCTTCAATTCTTGCTGAAGAGATTCGCGCTCGATCTTTAATATATTCGCCGCCGCCACTCTCTCGGCAGCTACTTTAGCGATAGCACTGGCTCCATCGATCACATCGATGACTTTATCTGGCATGTGGCGATCATTGATATAACGCTTCTGACATACTGACGGCGGTTTCAATAATCTTATCTGGAATCACCACGCCATGATGCTTTTCGTAATGCGATTAATCCCCTTCAAGATACGTACGGTAGTAGCATCGGAAGGCTCTTCGACGATCACGGTTTGGAAACGACGCGCGAGCCTTGTCTTTTTCGATCGATTTGCGATATTCATCCGATAGAAGCACCAATTAGATGAATTAGGCCACGCGCGAGAGCTGGCTTTCCAAGATATTTGCGGCATCCAGGCTACCCTCAGAGGAGCCAGCGCGGTTAGAGATGAATTTCATCAATGAAGAGAATGAGGTCCTTACTTTCGATAGCTCTCGTCGACGATACCTTTAATGCGCTCCTCGAAATCACCACGGAATTTAGTACCGGCGACCACAGAACTGAGATCGATTTGATAAATTTTCTGCAATCAAATTGCTCTGGCACCTCATTTTTGGCGATACGGGTAGCGAGACCTTCGACAATAGCGCGGTTTTTACCCACACCAGTTTCACCGATTAATACCGGATTAGACTTGGTGCGACGAGAAAGCACGGTGAGGGCGCGTTCAATTTCGCGATCACGACCAATCACAGTATCAAGGCGACCTTGACGAGCTAGTTCCGTGAGATCCACGCCGTATTTGGTGAGCCACTGGAGCGGACGCTTTACGCTTAAAAATCGTTTTTTCTTTTGAGTCGATCTTGGCTCTTCAGCCTGTTTTTCGGCAAACTCTTCAATAGTTTTCGATAATTCCGTAAGATCAACATCGAGACCTTGAAGAATCAGCTGGCGCGAGAATTTGGCTGGCGAATCAAAGCATAAAAGTAGATGCTCAGTGCCAATTAATTTAATTCCCTGCTCTTTCACCAAAGTTAGATGCGAGGCGCAGAGTCAAAACAGCGGGTTTCGGAAAGCGACATCATGGCCATATCCGCACCGGGAACTTCGATGGCGGTATGATTCATCAGTTTTTCAACCTGGTCGAGATTCACATCTTCATCGGCGAGAAAGCGCGCACCAGTGGAGGTATCTTGCGAAAGAATACCGAGAAGCAAATGCTCGTGCTCATGTAGCCGTTATTATAACGCTTGGCATAATAATCGGATTTCTGAAGCGCAAAACGAGCATTCTCGGTCAATTTATTCATTATTTCAGTAAATTCATCTTGCATAATTCTATTGTATATAGCAAATATTAGCACTGTCAACAATGAGTGCTAATTATTTCTAGCTCCAAGACAGGTTTAGGTAATTATTACAAAGTTAACAGAGGCGGATTTTTAACTTAGGCAGATTTCAGAACTTCAAGACCTGGGAGAGTGCCATGAATTAAGAATTCGAGACTGGCGCCACCACCAGTGGAAACTAAAGAAAAATTAAGTAGAGGCTGGTCGGAATATCGGTTTTGTAAGAGGTTTTCTACGAAGCCCGTAGTATCACCACCACAAATTACGGAAAGATTTTCTGCCGGATTTTTAGCACTCAATAGATTCGGCGATGACTCTGGAAGCAAAAATCAAAGGTGGTTTTTCGGTAAGACCGAGAGTGCCATTCCAGATAATAGTACGAGATTTTAGTACGAGATCGATTAGCTGGTCGAGGGATTTGGGGCCGATATCGAGTTTAGTGCCGGATTCATCTTCGGTAAAATCTGAGGCCACAGTAATCTGGGGTAAATCTGAAGTGAATCCATCGGCAGCGATTTTACCTCCGACGAAAATATGGTCAGAGAGCGAGGCAAAATGTTCGATGAGAGGAGATTTATCCTTAACCTTAGCCCCACCAATAATTAAAAAGTACAGGGTGAGGTGGGTTTTCTTGCACCTTCTTTAGATTTTCGATTTCTTGCTCGACTAGTAAACCCATGGCGCTCGGAAGTAGCCGCGGCAAGGCGTCAGTGGAAGCGTGGGCGCGATGTAAAAACGCCGAAACCATCCTGAACAAAACAACTCTGGCTGAACGGTATCGAAGATAGCCTGAGGCAAAATCTTTTGAATTCTCCTCTTCACCAGGATGAAAAGCGTAAATTTTCTAATAAAATCACTGCACCTTCTGGGGCCTCAGAGATTAATTGCTTGGTAGCCTCACCAGTAGTTTCCGGGTGCAAAAAGACTTCACGACGCAATAAATGAGAAAGCTCAGCTGCGACCGGTCGTAAGGAAAATTCCGGCATCACTTTTTCCCTCTGGACGACCGAGATGAGGAAATGATTACCAGTTTTTTAACCTGATGATCTAACAAGTATTGGATGGTAGGAAGAGATTTTTCGATACGTAAATTATTTTGAATTAGGCCATTTTCGAGCGGCACATTATAATCCGTACGAAGTAAAATGGTTTGATGTTCAGGGTGCAAAAATGAAGATTGCGATACATGTTTTTAATTATACCGCAATCTCTATTGTGCTAAAGCTTATAACTAAATGCTACAATTTGGATAGTGTCCGTACCACCAATCACGTTAGGTTGGCCAGAAACAATCACAGCGAGCACTTTATCTTCACCTGGCTTGGTGTTGATATAGCCAGAAGCTTTAAGTTCTTGAACGAGATCGATGCCATAATTCTCAGAGAATGGACGCTCAGAGCTGGCGTTAGCATAATTCAAAAGCCAATTGACTGGCCACACGCTTGTTCGAAGTCACAGAGATGATTGGGAGATTTGGACGTTCGGCAGAAATTGAAACCGCAGTAGCACCAGAGGCAGTCTCACAAATGATGACATCAGCGTGAATTTTTCAGCAAGACTGACAGCGGCATTAGCCACGGCGTTGTATTCACGATTTTTCACCGTCACATCTTGATCGATTGGGTCGACCTTGGAATGGTTTTGAGTGTAAAGAATGATTTGCTTCATTTGCTTGACAGCTTCGATTGGATACTTACCGTTGGCGGTTTCATCAGAAAGCATGACAGCGTCAGCACCTTGAATCACAGCGTTAGCAACGTCAGAAACTTCAGCGCGAGATGGGCTAGGACTATCCACCATGGAGCCGAGCATCTGGGTAGCTACGACACAGATTTTTACCGTGTTTACGGCAAAGGCTAATAAGTTTGCGTTGGACGATAGGGACAACTTCATTGCCAGCTTCGACGGCCATGTCACCACGAGCGACCATGATACCATCGGCGGCTTGAACGATAGTTTCCATTTTTCTCATCAGTTTCGATAGCTTTTTGGTTTCGATTTTTAGCGATAATTTGAGCGGTAGAACCGAGAGAAACCAAGATTTGGCGGAGTCTTTCGACATCATCCGCACTCTGGATGAAAGCTCATGGCTACATAATCAAAAATCGCGGGTGGCACCAAATTCGATGTCAGCCATATCTTTTTTCGGTAATCACATCACCACCGAAGTCGGTATCTGGAAGGTTAAGACCCTTGCGGCTCATAATAGTACCTTCATTTTCAACCTTAACCCTTGATAGCGGTGCTACTGACGATTTCCGTGACGGTAGAACGAATTTTACCATCGAAAATGAAGAGAGGTTCACCAACTTTCATACGTTCAGCGAGATTGTACTGAACTGGAAGAAGATTCGAACCATCATGTTCAGTGACGGCGTAATCGAGAATCAATTCGTCACCTGGTTTCACTTCATAATGATTATCTTTAATTACGCCGAGGCGAATTTTAGGACCCGAGATATCCTGGAGAATGGCGACAGAGCGGCCTTTTTTCTCAGCAGCTTTTTAATCCAAGCGATTTGCTCATCGCGTTCTTCGTAACTTCCGTGAGAGAAGTTGAGGCGGCAACAGTTGACACCAGCCATGACTAACTCGGTAATCTTCAGTGAGAGACGGCTGGACCGATGGTAGCCAAAAATTTTTGAGTCTTTTATATAGTTTACTCATATCGTTTGATATTATAACATAATTATGATTATCTTGCGTTTTCGTGATAAGATAAACATATCTGGGTGTGGCGCAGTTGGTAGCGCGCGCGGTTCGGGACTGCGAGGCCGCCAGTTCGAATCTGGTCACCCAGACCATTCAAAGGGAGGAAAAATAAAGAAAATTTATTTTTCTTTTATTTGATCGACGCAGAATGGAAAAGATTTTGCGAAAGCAAAGAAACTACCATAGAGATTATCAAAAAGACTGGAACTATTCCAGTCTTTTAAGTTATAAATAATTAATCTTTTTAAAAATCGATGTCGTACCAATCTTTTTAGTTTGCGACGAGGACTCTTCATCGTTTGTAACTTTATAATCAACAACATCGATTTTTCGAAGAATTTTACCATAATGATTCTCCTCTAATCCCATTATGTAAAAATATTTTTAGATAACATTAGGGCGTTCATATAAAGTGTCGCTCCCACATAATAAAAAGCCACTACAACGGCAATAATTTTCAAAGTATGTGTTTTAGATTGTGATTTAGGTGATTTTGCTTTGTGCCATATTTTTCCTTTTATTTTACAGTTTTGATTTTTCTTCCCCGTTACCCTGCATTATATTATAGAAAAGTTCTTATGACAAATAAAAAAATAACCCTGAGAAGTGGGTTATTTTTAGATTTTTAGAGTGACGAGAGATTACTTGGCGTATTCGATGGCGCGAGTTTCACGAATCACATTAACTTTAATTACACCTGGGTAGCTCATAGTGGCTTCTAATTTTTCGCAATATCACGAGCTAATTTCAAGGCAGTGAGGTCATCGATTTGTTCTGGTTCGACAATCACACCGAATTTCACGACCAGCAGAAATAGCGTAAAGCCTTATCGATGCCATTGAAACTCGTAGCGATGTTTTTCTAACTCTTTCATACGCTCGGCGAAGTTCTCGGCGGAAATATTGCGGGCACCTGGACGAGCAGCGGAAATTGCGTCAACAATCTTCACGATAATAGCCTCTACAGTAGTTGGCTCAATATCGTTATGATGAGCGGCGATAGCGTGAGTAATCTGATCGGAAAGACCATATTTTTGGCAAGTTCAGCACCAATTTCAGCGTGCTTTGCCCTCGATCTTAGTGGGTGACGGCTTTACCCACATCATGGAAGCAAAAGTAGCAGTCTTGGCGACGCGCACATCAGCACCAATTTCTTCGGCGATCATACCGGCCATGTGTGCCATTTTCAATCGAGTGAAGTAAGACATTTTTGACCGTAGGAAGTACGGAATTTTTAGCTCACCGAGCAAGTGTAAGATTTCGTGTGGAATACCAATCACACCGACTTCACGAGCCGCATCTTCACCAGCACGCACAACTTCTTTTTTTCGATTTTCACGTTCAGCTTTAGCTACGGCATCTTCGATGCTCGACGGATTAATGCGGCCATCTTTCATCAGACGCTCTAAGGCGTAACGCGCGACTTGACGACGGATTGGATCAAAAAGAGGAAAGCACCACCATACCTGGAGTATCATCGACCATAATGTCGACACCGGTAGCACGTTGAAGGGCCTGAATATTACGTCCTTCCTTACCGCGATGATGCGACCTTTCATTTCATCATCTGGCAATTTCAAAGCCGTGACCGTACGATCAGCAGTGACTTCGGAAGACATGCGCTCCATAGCAGTAACTAGTAGCGCCTGAGCAGTTTCGTCGATGTCGCGACGAAGTTCTTTTTGCTCTTTTGGTAATCAAGCCGACGAGATCATCCTTGATGTCTTTTTCGGTCATCTTGATCAGCTTATCTTTAGCGTCAAGCTTGGTGAGGCCAGCAATTTTTCCAACTTTTCTTGCTGCTTGTCACGAATTTGGTGAATTTCAAGCTTTCCAAATCATCAATTTCACGTTCTTTGTTGGTTAATTTTTCCGAACGTTTTTCTAATTGATCGAAACGATTATCAAGTGAGGTTTCACGCTCAGAGAGACGTTTTTCGGTTTGACGCCAATCCTTGCGATGAGCCTCCTCTTTGTTGAGATTTATCGGCAATACTACCAGCTTCTTTTTAGCTTTGAGAACGATGTCGGCAGCCTCGTTTTAGCTTCCTTTACGAATGAGATCTTCGGTCTTGGCTGCCACCAGATTCATTCTTTTGTTATAGACCAGGACAAAACCGGAACCACAAACAATACCAGCAATAATACTGAGTGCTATCGGAATAAACATTTGACTTCACTTTCTATTTGTCGACGCCAATATCTTCATCATACCGGCAGTTTTACAAAATTAACTAAAATTATTTAATAAATCAAAATCCCCCTGTCTTGATTTTATCATAAAGATTGCTCTTATTCGTGGTTTCGAGAGCAAAAATCATATTGCGAATGATTTGATTGAAGCAGTTTCGAGACCGAGCTCAGCACCATCCTTACTGCATGATGGTCGGGTCAGTGTAGAAGAAATTATAATCCTTGTAAGTCGTGACCTTGGTGCCGAAACGTTTACCAGTAGAAGCTTGAAATCACCTTCAGAAACTGGCACACGCACGAGACAGCCTTTGTTTACCCAAGTTCTTGGCTGGATCGGCAAATTCTGCTTAGCCTGAACGCCTTTTTGAATGCCATTGAAACAAATTGAATTGCGATATTCGTAAGTGTTTAAGACATAACCTGCATGGTGGAAAGATTATCTGGAACTTTCACTTTGATATTCCAATCAGAAAGATAAATATAACCGAGGTGGTTTTATAAACTGGCACATCGGCTGGGGTAGAAATTTTTGCCACGCCAGAAGATTCCTCGACGGCGGCGGATAATTTGAGCTTGATTCTTGATAGTGTTATTCGCGGTGGTGATTTTGTCACCCTGAGAAATACCACAAAACCAGACCGATTAAACTTAAAACGAGGAATAAAACAGCGAGAATCCCAAAACCATGGCCATGGTAGTCATTTTCTTCAGGGCTTTCATGGCGATGGTGCGCGGATCTTTTTCTTTGGCTCAGCCTTGGCGGCTTCGCAGATTTGTCTGCGGAGGCATTTGGATCGACGACGGTGAATTTTTCTTCAAAATGAGTTGGCGAAGCCACTGGAACATTGAGCTGGTTATAAACAATTTCGGGATCCCGTTGTTACCTCTTGGTTTGGATTTTTTTCTGAGCTTCGGTAGCTTTGATTTAACATGGCGGCATTCTGAATGGATTGATTAATCATACTCTGATTAGAGTTCGGATTACCACTACGGGCAGCCTGCGTGAGAGCCGTTTTCACCCAAAAGGGTTGGGTTGTCGTTAGTGTAAAATTATTGGTGGTCTCAGCAGCAAAAATTTGTTCAGCAGAAGCGGCTGGAGAAGTGTAATTATTGGCCTGATAGGCATTAGCTGGGTTTTCAGTAGCTGGAGTAGAAACTGGAGTGGACTGAGGAGCAGAAAAGGGCAGAATTATTATTAAAGAGATCAGCTGGACTAGGGATAGTAGGCTGAGGAGCAGTGAATATTCGACTGCTCAGAAGCTGGCTTAGCGAAACTTGGCTGATTGGAACCTGGGCTCACTTGTGGGTGACAGGATGCAAGCCAGCAGAAAAAGTCACACCACCGATAGTTTGGGGTTTTTGGTTGTTTTGATTTTGATGAAGATCTTGATCCATGAATTTCCTTATATCATATATTATAGCACAAGCGAAATGCGCGGCGGAATGGGAGATTTATTTTTGGATGGCGTAATATTGGCCGGGCGACCGTAGTTTGGCAAAATGATGGGCACCACTTCCTGTCCTGATTCTTCAAAGGAAATTTTGCAACTGATCAGCCAAAGCATTAACTACGGCAGCACCGATGCGGAGGCCAGTAAAAGAGCCTGACCGGCGAAGAAAGTGATTTCGTGAGATCGGTCCAGTCGGCCTGATTTTCACAACAAGTTTATCATGAATAAAAAGTAAAAATTTGCTCGGCTAATTGATTTTTGAGAGGAGCGGAATATTCCTTTTTCGTCAAGCCTGAGGATGAGTATTTTCAGTAGAAACGTATCGAGATAGAGTTTCATGTTATTACTCCGAAGTAGATTTTTGGTTAGATTACATGCGCTACCATCATCATTGATGAGATTTTCGAGACGCAAATGATTAGCAGGGAGGATTTCGCTGACCGTATCTGCCCATTCAATAACCGTAACCGTGTGCGGGTCCTGTAAGTTTTCAAATAAATCTTCCACCATGATGCCCGGATTTTCCAAACGATAAAAATCATAGTGCACAAGTTTCTGACCACGCGAATTTTTCATAAACTTTTTGAAATAGTAAAAAGTTGGCGAAGTGATCTCTTCGGTGATTTCGAGACCGCGAGCGAGACCTTTAGTGAAAGTGAGTTTTACCAGCACCGACGTCGCTCCACCAATTCAATCGCACAAGGCAGAGCATCTTTAGATTGCAAAAATCTCGCGCATTAAATTTTTCCGCAAAAATCAATCACAGCGGCTTCGTTTTTCAAGGTGAGATTTTTCGTGCATTCATGCTTATATTATAATTCAGGCGGCTAAAAATAAAAATTTTATGCTATAATTTAATCTATAGACATCGACCGTCGTCGGCGCCAAGCAGACACAGATAGAACGGGCGACCAAACTTAGTCCTAGCTTCAAAAACTCTCTAATCAGATTCGTCTAGAGACTCTGAATTCGAAAATCTATTCGCGGACTAATGATCGTGGTGGTCCTGATTTCGACCTGCAGTGTAGGATTTTCTTTGATGGTAAAGAAAAATGTGACGGCCGAAGCTTTGGCGGGAAAGACAATTCTCAAGAACTGGCAGGAAGAGTTATTACGAAAATTTCTTTTTATGATAATTTTGTGAATGGACATAAGGACGAGATAGCAGCGAAAGGTGGAATTTGTTTTAAACCATATCTAAAAACTGGCATTTCCGATGGTAAAACTGCGTAGGCTGCTGATTGTCTATAGCGATGAAAATAATTTGATAAGCACTTTATTTTGAACATAAAATTAACTGCAACAAAGACTTGTCTTCGGTGACTTCAAGCTGCATGCCCCATTCGGCAAAACCGACTACACTATGGATCCGATTTAAGCTGCGAAAAGTTGAAAATTAAACTTCGAGATTTTTAAAAATTAGAGTTGCTGATTTTAAATCTGTTATAATAGAAAAGTACATTTCGGAATTGGTCTCTTTAGTATAACGTTAGTACAACGGGTTTTCATCCTGTCAACGCGGGATTCGACTCCGCAGAGATCACTCATAAATATAAAAAGCACCGTGAGGTGTTTTATTTATGATATTTGCCGGAGGCGAACCCAGGGGGTTCGCACCGAAGGTTTTGGCATTTGCGTAGCAAATGACACAACCTCCCGCAGAGATCACCAAACATGGAAAAAGAATCCTATGGGTCGTTTTTGTGTTTGATTATTTTTCGAGGAGGCGAACCTTTGGGAAGATTGTCATGATGACATAAACAAAATGATAAATTTATATCTTTCCTGCTTTCTTTGATTAGCTTTTAGTATTTTTATCCTTGTATGTTTCCCCTGTACCTTGCTTGAAATGTAAGTTTACGGTGTATTTTGTTTTTCCAATATCCATTATTAACTGTTTATGTTGTGGTTCTTTTATTACTCTTTTTCTTCTTCCATGTGTCCTCCTTTCCGTTTTTAAGCAAAGAAAAACAGCAAACTTTTTGATTTACTGCTTTCTGTGTTAGCTTTTATTGAATTGTTAGTTTAGCAAGCTAAAAATATCCTACTTGCAATACTCTTTTTATTTTATCGGCATATTCAGTCAAAAGATTCTTTGAATAAATTTTTTTCATTTCTTGAATTTCTGACTCTTTCCAAAAGAATAGAAGCTACTTTTTAATTTGTTTTGAGTAGTTGCAACTATTTTTCGTCTGCATAGAAATCTTTAAAAATTGATTCCATTGACAAACCGAATTATCATACTTTGTATAATCTGATTTTCCCATAATAAACTTTTTAGCATATCTTGAATTGTAAAACCCAAATCATTTTTCTCTTTTTACTTTTCTCCAAAGCTGTTGCCATATCAGCAGTAAATCGAAATGGTGAGATACCCGTTAAAACAGCGAAATATTCTCTGAACTTTGTATTAAAAGAAAAACCATATTCAAGTAATGTATCTAAAGTAATATTTTCCACTTGCTTCTTTTCATTTTTATTGATGATTTTTTAATCAAATTGCTCTTTAAAAGTATTGCTCAACAATATAATTGAGTTCCTGTTTTGTGCCTCTATATTCTAATCCTAATGACTTTACATATCTGTGAAAGTTCTTCACGATACCAATAGTATTTATGTAAATTCATCAAACGATGTAATTTTGTCAAACTCAGGTCTATCTTTCCATCAATATTTTATCTCCTCAAAACCAATTTACTTTTTTTCATCTCTAAATAATGGTGTTTCACCTCTTTGTAAGGATTGTGGTTGTTACAATTACAACCAAACTCTTTCAACGCTTTTTATCTTATTATCGGCTGTCCAAACAATCAAAGAGATACCGTCAAATTCTTCAACTTTCCCCTCATTCATTTTATTTTTGAAGTGCCATTCTACAATAGTTTGATTATCCTTATGAAAAATCTGCTTTATATCCCACGCAAGAACTTTTTCCTCTTGTATTCCACTCATTAAACCAGTGCTTTACTGTTTGCCGATTTTTCACTACTTAGGACACCAACTCTCAATATAAATCACATCATCCATATCATCTATTCCTAAGTCTTGTTGTGTAAGCCACATATCAAACCATAAACGAATGATTTTCTCTCTTTCATCCATGAATTTAAGCACCTCCAAAATCAAATACTTGTTTAACATTATTCCATTTTTCGCTTGATTTTTATAGGTCTAACTGTTCCATTTTACCAAAGTCTCTATGACATTTGTGCTCTGACGATAATTCTGTTAAACTTTTCATTAGGAACAGTCCTTTCTTTATTTAGTTGTTATTTGCTAACTACTATTTTACAGGATTGTTCCTTTTTGTTGCTGATCCTTTAGGTTCGGTCTTTCAAGGAGAGAGTTAAAAGTAGAATTTATTCTGCTTTTTAATAATCGACGCAGAAAGAAAATGCGAAGCATTACTCCCGCAAAAGAAAGTATCAAGGATAATTATCTAGACCAGAAACTATTTTTGAAAGATTTAGAGAGCTACCTGAATCATTGTCAGCCTGCTTCTTTTTAGCCGCAGATCTTTGACAGAAAGAATATTCTCGCACATGGAGATTTTTGATTGCTTTCCTCGTTACAGAGATCTTCCGTATGCTAAACGATTAATTACTAACGAAGTGGTGACAGCCGAGACTATTGGAGGCCGTGACCTTCACGATATTTTCACCGTATTTCAGAGAAAAACCCGGACCAGCGTCGAATCGGAATCAGTGGGGAGATTATTTCTTTGGTATTTTTGTCCATCCAGTTCGACGGTCCATGTGAGATCGAGATGCTTATTTTCGGCCGCATGATTCGTGACATCAAAAATGAATTTTACCATTACTTTCCAGAAAAATTCGGCGAGTGGGGCGAATAATTTTTATCGGTGACAGTGAGGGTGAATCTGTGTCGTTCTCTCTCCCTGCGATAGAAATCATTTCCACGGAACGGTCGACCCAAACATTGATACTGAAGGGCGATTCAGCCTGGTTGTACACAACCGAAAAATCCACCGTGCACTAAAATAGCTGCAATGAAGAGCACTACCATGCCACCATTCATCGCAGAAATTAAAGACGGCAGGATTGTTTTTCATTCAAAAATCCAGCAATCGGGAAGAAAATAAAAAGAATAATCAGAATACCGAGCGGAATATAAAGCACCAACTCGAGTAGGATAAATGAAACCAAAACCACATATGTTTATTATGCTACAAAAGCCAAAAACTTAATAGAAGCTATGGCTATTTCGAGGTGAGTCAACTGTAAACCAAAACACGTTTATAACTATTTCTGGTAAGTCAATAAAAAGTACCCGCAGTGCACTTTTATTTTACCCCGGTGAGAGCATCTTTACCTTGCCCCCGATAGGATACTTTTACTTTATCCCGGTGGAGGTACTTTTTTGTTAACGATTAGCGAGTGTATTTTTCGTTCAAATCTGTCAATCGTAAGTCCCAGTCCTGCAAACCAGAGGGCGACTTCTTGCTTGGCTCTTCGAGATTGCTGGGAAGCGTGAACTAGGTTAGGCACTGGGCGAGGCGAGAATTGGCAGTGGCCAAAGCTCATATGTGAAAAATCACCACGGATGGTACTCATCTCGGCAGATTTTGGCCCAGTGGAACCAACAATCTTACGAACCAAAGCGACGGCTTCTGATACCTTCGAGACACATCGCGATAATCAGGCCACTCATCATATAGTCGAGATTGTAACGATAAGTTTCTTCGCCACGACGAGAAATTAACCTGCCGATACCTTCATAATGTTGCTTAAATAATTCCTTTTGATCTGGGCTAACCATCTTCATGCTGACAATCTTGAGGCCGACACGCTCAAATCTTTGTAAAATTTCACCGACGATACCACGTTGAACGGCATCCGGCTTCAAAATTACCAGTACGTTCAATAAAAATCTGTTCTTGTGCTTTCGTCCATGCTTTTCTCCCTTCTAAAATCATGATATTTCCGTATATCACAATTTCAGAGGTTATTCGCAACGAACTGAATTGATTAATTCGCGACAGCCACCGGCACGGAAATTATAGTTTTCTTCGTAAGTTTTACGAATGACTTCACTACATCTCGAACTTAGCGTAGACTTTTGGCGAGGTCGACAACTTCAGAGGAAATTCGGTAAGCAAATTCGGCGCTCGTTGCGTTCAAAAATCATTGAAGGTATTTTTCGCATCATCACAGCATCGCGACGCATTTGCACAAAATCGACCGAACCATCATCTTTGATAGAAGAATGCAACCAACGATAGGTCGCTTCATTAGCCTGAGTCTTGAGGATAGCCCATTTTTCACCATAATCTTTTAGACGCTGATTGCCAGATTCGCGCAAGATTTTGGTAGCATTAAGAATATCGGCCTCAGTCCAGTCGGAAGTCTTATTGCCTTCGATCACACTCCACTTATGCCAGACAGCATGAGATCGAGAGCTTTTATTAATATCTTCATCGCCGCCATTCGTAGCATTAAAAACTGTACGGAAGGCATCAAAGTTTACGACCAATTTCCCGGATCTTTCAAGACGCCGGCAGAATCGCCGAGCTTGGTAACTAAATTACTATCGATACCGGCCATATTTTGTTTACAATCTTCGATATATTTTTGGTAAATTTCATTCGAGGTAGCAGAATTCGAAGCATATTCAGAAATTTTATTACAACCGACATCGCCGCGAATTTTGGTGATCTGATTCTTAATTTCCTTCGCCGTGGAATAAGTCACAGAATAATCGGTCTTCGAAGGCACCGGTGGCCTGACCAATGATGGTGACGAGAATGGCTAGAATAACGAGACTGGCAGGAGCGGCAATCATGATAATTTTTGGCGTTTGGTGGCGTGAGTGAAAAATCTTTGGCGCGCTGAATTAGATTGAGTTTTAGTACGCCCTTTTTATGGCTGGAGTTTCTGGAGCGGCATTAGGACCGACACCGGCTGGAAAAACTGTTCGAAAGCACCTCACCAGAAGTTGGAGCTTTTTCTTCAATCACACAGAACTACCGGAAGTCGGTTCGTACTCGACACGCTTTCAAATCCATATCAATTTGACTTTTGACAACCGTTTCATCATATTGGATTTGTTTTGGCATTTTGGTTATTTTTGGTCGCTAAAGAGTTCGCTTACAGAATCAGTTTTATCCATAATCACATTATAGCATAAGGTGTTATAATTACCTTATGGATATTTCTGAATTAGTGGCGGATTTTCTGGAATCACTAGAAATTGAAAAAGGTCGTTCGACGAAAACGGTAGAAAAATTACGGGCTTTACTTGGCACGATTTATTGACTTAATCACGGAAGATTTTGAAGGTCAAGAAATGATTAAGCTTCCGATATTACACTCGGAAATTTTGCGCCGTTTTCGCTTAAAATTAAATCGGTTTTCCGACAATCAAAACAAGGAACGTTTATCGGCACTGACTCAGAGTTACTCACTTGATTGCATTAAGAGGATAAATACACTGCCAAGCGTGGAATTAAAAGCTTAGACCCTTCCCTGATTGATCTGCCACGTGCCGCCAAAAGCAGGTAACTTTTTACACTTCGATGAAATCGAAAGGCTACTAGCGGAAATTCCGCTGGATACCGAATCGGGACTCAAAGAGATCGCGCGATTATTGAACTACTTTTTCTGCGGCCTCACGTGTCGGAACTTTGTAGCTTAAATCGCGATTCGATTAATTTGGAACGTCGAGAATTTATGGTGCGTGGTAAGGGTAAAAGATCGGCCAATTTTTATCGACAAGTCCATGGCGGAATGCATCGAAGATTACTTAAATATGCGAACTGATACTTTGCCGGCCCTGTTCCTAAATAATTCTGCGAATCAACAAATTCCATCTACGAGCGGTGATTTTCGTAGATTAACCCCGCGTTCAATCGAGCGAATTGTGCAAAAATACACAAGACTGGCTGGAATTACTAAGCACGTAACACCACACACCATGCGTCACAGTTTTGCCACGGATCTTTTGATGAATGGAGCGGATATTCGTTCAGTGCAAAGTTTGCTGGGACATGCGAATATTTCCACTACGCAAATTTATACCCATATCACCGATCCGCACCTAAAAGAAGTGCACGAAAAATTCCATAGTGAATCGGAAGATTAGTAAACCAGAAAAATTAGACGCGCAATATTTCAGTCTGGAAAAAGCAGCGTAAGCATACAAGCCAAAATAATGTAGGGAGCGAAACCGAAAGGTTGACGATTTTTAGGATTTTAACATGCGGTAGTTAAAGATAGCAGCCAGCAAATTGGAGAGGCCAAGCTCAATAACGCCGAGCTCCCCATCGCCCGAGTAAAAGTGCGACAGAAATTAAAAGGATAAAATCGCCGCCACCAACTAAGGTTTCGCGGGAGAATTTATAGAGCAAAGTAGATTCCTGGCAGAACTAACACGGCACCTAAGAAACGTGAAAAATCGCGTAGTAAATACTGCCAAATATCTTGTAGGTGAAGAGAATTTTTACTAATAGAACTTCATTACTACGAGTCTCGACTCAATAAATTGAGCCCATATTTAGTATATAAATTAAATAGAAAATAAATTCCAGACAAAAATAATCACAAGACGGAGTAGATTGACTGGCAATTCTAACCATTTCTTTGTCATAAGCCAGTAGTATCCACATAACAGTAAAAATCGCAAAGAGAAGCAGAAGCTTGATAACTTTCAAAAATAACTAGTGGCGCGACAGCTGATGGACCAGCATGTTGTAGAATTTGTTGAATTAATGAGCTGCAGTGAAAAGCAAACTGGCAAAAATTATAGCCATCATAATTTCGGGAAAATTTCAAATCAGGCCGATTTTGGTTTTACATTTTTACATTTACCGCCGAGAAAGAGCCAAGAAAAATCGGAATCAGCTCAAGACGACTCAGACGATGGCCACAATGCAAGCAAACCGAGCGATTCCCTAGTTTTTACCTTCTGAATGTAAGCGAATACGCCAAGCTTGGCAGCAGGCAAAAAGAACCGAGCACCGCGCCGAAAATTGCACCTGAAAAATTAGAAAAATCCGCTCGAAGTTCAAACATTTTTATAAATTTCCCGATAATGGTTTAGCTTTTATTTTAGCATAAACCTCTTGAATTTTTAGGGCGTAAAGCTTTATGATTGGGATATAGATAAACAAAGTCCCAGAAAGGAACAGACATATGTTTAAGCAAAATAAAAACTTTAAGCATGGTTTTACCATCATTGAGGTAGTGCTCGTCTTAGCCGTCGCAGCATTAATCTTTTCTCATGGTCATTCGCTGCCGTACCAGCAATGCGAATCATGCAAAGAGATACTGCACGTGCTAACGACGTAAACCGTGTCACCACCCAATTAAACTCATATCAATCTAACAAAAACGGGAAAATTCCTAGTATGGACCAAGATGCCCTACGTGAGTGGCCACACGGATGTCGATAACGACGTCTTCAAATCCGCTGGATCTACTTCCTGGGCTTACTTCTATGATGCATACCTCATCGGTGTAGATACCAAACAGAAATTCTCTGATCCAGATGGTCAACCATAGTCTTGAGATTAGCTCCTGTAAGGCAGCCGATAGCTACGATCCAGAAACAAAGGAATGTAAAAATGGTCAACGTACCAACTACTCCTTCACTCAACAATCTGAAGGTACTGAAGACAACACTTCAAATGACCGCTATGCATCTAAGGGTACTGCTGGTCACACTATAAGTATTGTAGTGAACTCTTACCTGTAATGATGAAACTGCCGTCTCATTCAACGTGGTAACAAGGTTTCCATCCTTTACAAGCGTGAAGGTGGTGGTGTAATTTGCTCGCCTCGATTCAATCGACTAGATTGAGAAAATCTCCAGTAATGGGAGAGATTTTTATGATGGATGTTAGAATGAATGGCTTAGACTATTTTGGATTTTAGATTTTATTTTTATAATTTCACCCATTGAATTTCTTGAAGGTGATGCGATTTAAGAAATTGCTAGCTCTTTGGAAAATGGCCTGGAGCCATCCAAGCGATAGGCAGAAAGCGGCGAGGGGTGGGCTGATCGCAAAACTAGGTGCCCTCGATTGACTCGATAAATTCTGACCTTAATCTGAGCATCAGAACCCCAGAAGAGCAAACACAGCATGTGGAAGTTTAATATTCAGCAAACTTAATACAATCTTTCAGTAATTTGTTCCCGCCAATTTGACGGTAAAAGCGAGCCGGCGTGACCTTTTTCGACAGTTGCACATTATTGAGGAGAAAACACCTTGTTCGAGAGCCATGGCGTGAGGCTCGCCGTTTTGATAATAGTTTGACCGATGTCTGATTCTACTTTCTAAATATTTCGGAGACTCGGAGCGAGCTTTAGCAGTTTGATGCAGAAAATGCCAGGCCGTCAGCCACTCCTGAGTGCATGATAGGGATCTTGACCAAGAATCACTACCTCACTCTTTCCCGAGCGGTAAACCCAAAAACCTCATCTGGTACAGGGCGGGATAAATTTCTTGTAGATCCAATGTAGATGAATTAAAATTCTATTAACGAATCGAACTTTACCAGCCGCTAGCTCAGCCTCGACCTCCACGGAAACTCCTGAGCGACAAATCAGTCGAAGTTAGCAGTTCCGTGAGGTTGATATTTTTCATTTATTCAGTTTCTTCAGAAAAATTGAGAATTATAAAGCTCAGCATAAAAACCATCTAGCTTTCCATCAATTCACTCATGATCGCCATGCCCGACACATTCCCTTCTTTCACCGCGGGCGATAATGCTCAGCATTACGAATAGTCGAGAGTCGGTGCGCAATGACGCGAAGTAAGACCTTCGGTGAGTTTTATCGAAGGCACGCTGAATAATTTGCTCGGTGCGCGTACCGACACTGGAAGTGGGTCTCATCGAGAACTTCACCATTTTCGCTGGTACTAATGGCGCGTGTACTGGTGAGGAGCTTGTTTTCACCGGCGGAAAGTTATTATCATTGTATCTTCAGAAATCTTAGTCTCGTAAACCATCTGGCAGAGACTGGCTGAAAGTGATCCACGCCAATCATCTTGGCAGCGCTTTGACCTGCTCGTTGAAAGCAACATTGTAGAGGAACCATATTTAAGATTTTCTAAGATAGTACCTGAGAAGAGCCAAGTAATCCTGAAGTACCATACCGAAGAGACTGCGAACTTCACTGCGTTTCATTTGCTTGGTCGAGACGCCAATCAATTTTAATTTTTCCACTCTGCAATATCGTAAACGCATGAGAAGGTCGCCATCGGATCGTAGTCTCAATACCAGCACCAGTCGGGCCGGACAATAGCTTACTTGCATGCTCAGAAGAAATCTGACTTTTAACAGAAAATCCTTACAATTGGTCTCCACACTCGCTTCGTAACTAAAGTTGATGATGAGAATTTACTTCACCACGGAATTTTCCATCCCAGCGATAGTCTTAAATTGACTAGCAAAAATCTTCGGCAGCTCTTCCGGTTCCTTCTGGCAAAATTATCGCGACCGAGTAGCGTTGCCAAGGTTTGCTGACTCGTGGGAAGAAAAGTTGCGCAGGTGTCAGCGATTGGCTGAGTGGGAAATGACTCAACATACTGCAAGAAAGCCAAGAGACTTTCCGACCGTAAGGGCGCTAATTAGAGCGGTAATAGCCACTGAGCAGACAAATTCCAAACAAAAGCCAAACTCGAGGAAGAGGTGGGTGATAGGGTAGGTGAGTGAGCCATAAAATTCAATGTACCACCTTAAAAGTTTCCTGATAAAGTTTTTCATCGACGGTAGTAAAAATCTTGCTTTCTGGATCCCGCATGATTATTGAGTCTTTGATGAGGAGCTGGCCACCCGCTAATTTTCTTTCGATTTCAGAGTTTAATTCTACCGGAGGAGTTTTACGCGTTAAGCTTTTATGTAATATCTCTGTGCTCTTTCTTTTACAACCTTAGAAACGGCAAGCATGGAAATTGGTACCACGATTACCGATACGACCGACATGTGGGGATAGAAATATAAATTCATCATACAAAAGGTAAAACGCCAACGAGAAGCGTAAAGTTGGTAACAACAGTTCTGAGACGCTGGTTTGTGCAAGTGAAAAGTCGATGCTCTACATCGTTAGTGTCACCGACATAGTGCTCACCATCTCTGAGTTTTACTGCAAAATAGGACATTGGTAGACGCGAGAACTTAGCTAGGATTTGTGCTTTACTCTTTTAGCATATTTAGCTGAAAATGACTGCGGCAACACAGCCATTAACATAATTCACGTGTTAGCAGAGATAAGGTAGAGACCAACTCAGGGTTGTAAAAGTAGTGAAACTGATACGAGTGAACACTGACTCTGACCAGCACGCAAAGTCAGTCAAAAGCTTCTAGTAGTAATGAGGCCCAAAAGATATGCACAGCCACCACCAGTCCAGCAAATGACATGAGAGCTAGAAAAGCTGAAACCAAGCAAAGTCACAAAATGATATCACAGTAGCGAGGAAGTGGTTAATCGTCTGTTTAGAGGTCTCGGAGGAAGCCTTCTTGTTTCGGGTATTTCTTTTGAATTTTTAACATATTATTTTCCCTCCTTTAGCTCGGCGTGATTTCATCCGCAAATTCTTCTTCCGAGAATTGAGACTCTGGCGATTTCTTGATATTTTACATTTTTTCTAAGAGTTCCAAATGAGTCCCTTCCTACCATCTTAATTGATCGAGTAGAATAAATAATTTGCTCATAGCTCTTTTGTTCGTAATGAAGAAGTACAGCCACAATCAGTAATGATAGTATCCTGAATTCTGACTTCAAATCTTCCTCGAGCTCTTTATCGGTTTCTTAATGTTGAAAAGCATCAATGGAAAATCAAAATTCTTAGGTTGCTTAGCAAAGCATCGAGCGATGCGAGACGCTGCCTTTGACCACTGTGGAATATTGGTACCAATTCTTGAGAAATTGGCGCATCGTATTGATCTTTAGCTTAGTGATAAATTCCTCAGCTTGAGCATAATTTAGCAGCATGACACATACAAGCGCATCAAGTTCAGACTTTTGGTGATTTTCATATTAAATTAAAGTGTTCGTTAAGGCTAATGGTACCAGAAGAGGATAACCACGCTGCCGAACGTAGCCGATTTTATCCATAAGGGCATTTTCGTATATTCTTTAATATTGAGGCTATTGATTAAAACCTTCACCTTCTGTAGCGTCAAGAAACGCGTGGTAATGAGATTACTATAGTGGACTGCGCCCAGAACCAGTGGAACCAACAAGGTAGTTTGCCCAGATTTAGCTACAAAGAAATATTCTGATGATGGCTTCAGAGATTTTCTGCCAAGTAGAAAAAGTCACGGTTTTAAATTCCACAGAAGGAATCCTGCTAGGGCGTTTCCAGTCACTTGATCCTTCTTGAAAGGACGGCTCTTAGTTTCAAGTACCTCAGAAATACAGTCGGTTTGAAAAAAACATTGCTACAAGTAGGGATCATAACAAAGAGAAAAGTTAAGAAGAGGAAGGACATGAGAACCTTGTGCAAGAATATTGTGCAAAAGCAAGCATGCGACTGAGATAGCTCATACTGGTGCGTAAAACTAGAAACAATTGACGTAAAGAATGAGTGATGGCAGATTAAAGACTAGATTCACTACTGGCTGCTGAAAAGCCATAACTTTGGAGATAGTGTAAATATCTGTAGTTTTTAATTTTCAATATTGCGCTCAAACTTATTTCTTCATATTTCTGTTTATTAAGTGCACGAATCACTTTGATACCGGTGAGATTTTCACGCTAATGGAGTTGATTTTATCCAAAAATATCTGATAAACCTAAACTTTGAATGGTAAGACTAATGGCAGATAGCTGCTGAATAAA